>VFQN01001760.1_pt1 | contig 35213 bp, 42 predicted proteins | sample 3512371 | NCBI WGS metagenome assembly VFQN01 (sample SAMN10412370, study PRJNA504923) | tailings metagenome | isolation source: Replicate 2 from Balatoc abandoned mine | place: Philippines: Itogon, Benguet | collected 2017-08-28 | reverse complement strand
GCTCCAGCATGCCCAGATCCCCCTGCTGCGCGGCCACAGTGTACGCCGTGCCGCCCGCCGGCCGCACCGCCCCCCGCTCCATCAGCAGGTCTACCACCGCCCTGCAGCCGCCCTGCGCCGCCGCCACCACCGCCCCGTGCCCCACGCGGCAGCCCCGCTCGTCCAGCAGCCACCGCACACGTGCCAGGTCCCCTGTGGCAGCGGCCCGCCGTACGGAGTCGTTATCCACCTGCAGCTCGCAGCCGCGGGCGAGCAGCCACTGTACGACACCCATGGCACGTGGCGAGGGGGAGCCGAGCAGCGCAGGGACCGCCTGGCTGGACGGGTACCACTTGCAGCCCAGCTCGTCCAGAAAGTACGACAGCATGGCCACGTCGGCGCGCTCGGCCGCGATGGCGATCGCGCCGTCGAAGTCGCGGCAGCCGAGCGAGGCGAGCGAGCGGACGGTATCCACGCTGCCCGACTCGGCGGCGCGGCGGAGGGAGCCGAAGTGCGCGCGCGGGGCGGCGCCGTGGGCAAGCAGCCACGGCAGCAGCCGGGCATTCCCCTTGGCGATGCAGGTCTCAAACATGCCGTACACCAGGTCGGCACGGTGCTCCTCCGGCAGCTCTCCACCCAGCTTGCCAAGCAGCCATGTCAGGGCCTCCACGTGCCCCCCTAGGGCCACGCCCTGGGCTGCGTGCCGCAGGGTGTATGGATGCTGCAGGTTGAGGCCTCCCTCGACCAGCACCCACTCGGCCACGTCGGGCGCGTGCCCGCCCTGCAGCGCGTACTGCAACGTGCGGGAGCCGGGCGCGCAGCACGCGGCGCACGGGTGGGAGCGCAGCAGGCGCAGCATGGGGAGGTCGCCGCGCAGGGCGGCGTTGCAGGCGGTGCGGGACTCGGTGGAAGCGCCCTCCGCAATGAGCCAGCACAGCTTGTCCAGGGCGTCGGGTGTGGGCGAGGCGGCGGCGGCGTTGCAGACCAGTGGGGTGAGGGGCTCGCGCTGGGCCAGGAAGGTGGTGTGCAGCCAGCGGAGGAAGGGCAGGTCGGCGGCCTCGGCGGCGGCACAGAGTAACTCCAGGCCGCTTAGGGGCCAGTTGCTGGCGCGCAGCCACAGGCAGGCTGCGGGGGAAGGGGTTGCGGGAGTTGACTGGGGGCAGCGGGATGGAGGTGCGGGGTAGTGGGTCAGGTGGAGGGCTAGGGAGTGCGGGTGGCGGGAGGAAGGCAATGGGAAGGGAGGATGGGGTGCAGGAGAGAGGGAGATCAGGGGCGAGGGGGAAGGGGAGAGATGCAGGGGAGGGGGGCCAAGGGGTAGTGAGGAGGGGTGTGTATGGTAAGGGACATGCAGCAGGCTCACCTGCCCGGTTGCCCGCTCGGGCTGCTGCTATCCCGGGGTCGTACAGCTTGGGGTTAAGGCCGTTGACCGGGCCACACAGCATGGACAGGGTCTGGCCGAGGAGCTGCAGGTCCTCGGGGTTTGGGCAGCTGGCCACGGTCAGGGCGAGCAGCCTGAGCCGATGGCGCAAGGGGAGCTGACGCTGCAGCGTGTCGTCGGAACATGCCCAGAGCAGCGCATGAGGAGGGGCCGGTTGGGAAGAGTCGATAGATTTTGCTGGAAAAGCTGTGCGAAAGTCTTTGCTAATCTGGCGGACCGTGCCGGCGATGTAGTTTGGGGGCAGGAACGCAAAAATGCGCTCGAGCAGATGGTTGGGTACAATGTCCATTTTACAATTTCATAGATTTTGGAATAGCAACAAGTAGGTCTAGCCTTGCTTTGTGTCTGTGCGAAGCCGCGGGCACCCCGCGCCCCAGCAACACCCTTTGCTCCTGACGTGTGACACCGAAGAGGAAAACGGACATCAGCTAGGTAGTATCATAGTTCCGTTCGGGACTTCATATATAAATGCTGCATCGGTCCATGTCCACGTCCGCGCACGGTCCATCTACAGAGCAGGGGAGCTCCCCAGCGGTGTCCCCAGCGCGCCCACGACCTCTACCACTGAGCTACTGAAGATTAAATAAAGTCGTGCAAACCTACTTGCCTTCCGGTAGCGCACCGGTGCCGTGGCTACTAGCCACTACACGCTACCCCACATTCTGATGTCACCATTCTTGGGTTTGACACCGTAGCAGGCGGGATCGTGGGCTGTTGGCTGAAAGCTCCAGTTGCCTTGCTCACGCTCTCATCCCACACGGGACCCGCCCGCCTGCTACAGCGCTCCACTGCCTTTGCCAAGGGCTGCGGAAGTGCCCCAAGAGGCGCATGGAAGTACACGCTGATCCCTTAATTCAGAAAGTCAGCAAGGGCCATCGGTGCGCAAGCTGCACGGTGCCTCGGTGCGGTAGGCTAATGTGCCCATCCCCATGCGCCACGGCATGCCCTAGGCCTTCCCGCCCACCAGTTCAACTCCATACCACACAACCTCTGTACGACAGGTAACACGACGTCACAAGCGTTCTCCGCGCTTGATCTACAGCGAGCCCCAAGGCAGCAAGGCCCTTCAAAGGATGGCCGGCAAGGCCTACACGAAGGCACCCCCAGAAACCAAGGAGGCGCCCATGCCCAACCGACCCACACCCTCACCCACGACCCCTTTCAACGTCCGCCAAAGACTTCCACATTTGTTCAGCTTGCCATACTACCAAACCCGTGCTCAAGCCCCTGGCACCCGTCCACCTCAGCAATGCTCACACCACTGCGCGACACAAACACCCCGACACACCAACATGCTCTTTCCGTCGCCGGCCCCCGCATGAGCCGTGAGCTGGACCCCTCTCCATTTGCTCCATCGCACACACATCGACCAGAGTCATCCACCGCTGCTAGGGCTTCGCGAGGTCCGGCCGCCACTTGGTGTCGTCCCGCGGGTCACGTGGCTTGTGGGAAGGCGGCTGCGGCACACGCGGCAGCACCCCCGCGTAGCCCAGCAGCTCCGCCACCTTGTCCGTGGGCTTGGCCCCCGCGGCCAGCCAGTACCTGCAGGCATTAGATAAGAGTTACCGGTAGTATTCAAGCTCTGTGTGCCGTAGGTTCCCCTGGCACTTGCTGAGACGGCGCCGCATTGAGGTGTAGAACTCAGGCTGGCGCCCAAGGCTTGCAGTGCTGGCGTATACAGCACAAGGGCTGCTGTGCAGCGCTACGGCCTCATGCGCTGCAAAACAGCCAGTCCACGCGGCGGCGGCTGGGAGTGTGCTTGCACTCTAGGCATGCGCTTTGACGGTCGCTGTGGCCCCGGAGGTCGTGGACCCCACCGGACCGAGGCACTCACTTTAACCGATCCAACTTGAGCCCCATGTGCATATTACCGTCCGGCGCTGTACATTGCAAGGAACGAGATGGAAGGGGTGAGGTTATATCTATGGCGAGGTGCTGGGCGTACAGCATGCTAGTCATTTGCAGCGGTGTGGGAGCGCTCAACCCACCTGGGCTTGGGTCCCACCACCCCACGTCCTCCATTCGGCAGCCAGAGTTTCGCGCTTGTCGTTTTGTCATGACCGATAGCACATAGAATGGATTTTTCTGCATGCATATATTGCGGTTGGTAAGCGCCTACGCCTCAGCCGGCCAACATCATGGCAGTTGCCTTATGCTCACGTTGAAGCCCCATCGCGCTAGCTTTATTCTTAGTCCTCCTGGCATGTTGTCAACTAACCTAGGCAGCTAAGGGGCCAGGCCCTTGCGCGAGTGTTCCTGGTTTGTCGCTCTGGGACCTAGCGCTTAAGGAAGGTCTAAGCTTTCAGGCAACTGGTCTTCTACACGGTATAAGAGCTAATGATCCGTTTGTACTGGTCGCCGCGGGAACTGGTGTACCCTGTGTGCAGGCGGTGCGCCGTGCTGCCCAGGCACGTGTCTCTGATCGTACAAGGTTGGGGCTCATGGCGTTAAGTGTGCAACGACAAGCCCGCGTTGGCATCTGTGACGGTGGCTGTAATATTGTACCGGTACCATTGAGAAGGCGACGGCGCTGTTACTGATCACCGTACGTTACAGGACCTACGTGTAGGACCACTGGCCCACTGCCAGAACGGTCAGCGCATCTATTTTTATCCAAAAAAAATCTATAGATGCAGCATGTCCAATATGCTGTTATACACCGAGGTAGGGGCCAATGCAAGCCTCTGCATTCACCTCTGCATCGTCTGGGTTTCACAGTTATTAGAGCAGCATAGCGGCAGCCAAATGACACGGCACCCCTGCATCATTACCCTCCAAGGGATTGCAACAGGGGATCGCAAAGCCACGCGTCCATTGCCTCCTCTGGGCCCAACATGTCCCCACTCCTACGATTCTCAGTCATCAAAGTCATCAAAGTCGTCCACCAGGTCCGCCCTCCCCGCCAGCTGCTGGTCCAGCATGGCGTCCAGGGCATCCTCCAACAGCTCATCGTCCTCCGAGTCCCCGGCAGGTGCTGCAGCCTTCTTGCGCCCCTTGCCCTTGGACCCCTTGGCCCCACCAACCTCCGCACCCTTCTGCTTGGCCTGCTTCTTCCCCTCCTTCTCCACCACCAGCTGCTTCTTGGCCTTGAGCTGCTTCTTACCTTCCGCCCCCTTGGCACCAGCCGCCGCCCCTGCTCCATCCCGCTTGGACCCCTGCCCGGCCTTCCCAGCAGCAGCTGCCCCCTTCAACTCCTCCGCGTTCCCCTTCCCCTTACCATTCCCTTTCCCCTTGTCCTCCCCTTTCCCCTGGCTGCCGCCTCTCCCGTCCTCCGCACGTGCTGCCGCCTTGCCGCCCAAGGCCGCCGCCTTCCTCCCCCCGCCAAGCACCGCCTCCCACTCCGGGCCCATATCCTCCTCCTCGTCATCCTCCTCCTCACTGCTTACTGCCCCCGGCCACCCGCCCTCCTCCTCCTCGCCGCTGCTGTCCATGAAGCCACCCAAAAGGCCGCCCCCGTCTTCATCCTCGTCGCTGCTGTCCTCTCCCCCCTTCCCGTCGGCTTCCCCCTCCCCATCGCTGCTGAAGGGCTCGCCGCCGCTCAAGTCGTTGTCTTCGTCAAAGTCGTCCACCAGGTCGGCCCTCCCCGCCAGCTGCTGGTCCAGCATGGCGTCCAGGGCATCCTCCAACAGCTCGTCGTCCTCCGACTCACTGCCCCCGCCACCACCGCCGGCGTTGGCAAATGCAGCTGCTGTCGCTGCTGCAGCCGCCTTCTTTCCTTGCTTCTTCCCCCTCGCCGCCTCCTCACCCTTGCCCGCCACCGCCGCCGCCTCCTGCTTGCGACCGGCGCCCTGCTTTCCTGCCTCCTGCCCTCTCCCCTCCTTCCCACCATCCCCATCATGCCCCTTCCCCTTTCCCCCCTTTTTCCGCCCCTGCTCCTGCTTCTCCTCCTGCTCCTGCAGCTTGGCCTTCTTGTTCGGCTTCCCCGTCTCCACCTCCCTAGCACCCTTGCGCTTCCACCCATCCCCCTTGTCCGCTTTCCCCGTAGATCCACCCTTCATGCCCCCACCGCCCCCGCCGCCGCCAGCGCCCGCGGCCCCGCCCCTGACGGCCATCCACTCAGCGCCCGCCGCCGCCGCCCCCACGCCCAGCAGCTCCCGCGTGGCGCCCACAAACTCTGTGGCCACTTTGGTGCGGTAGGAGGCGTGGAAGTGCGCCTCGTGGGCCACGAAGAAGTTGCGGTAAAGCCGCAGCTGCTTGGAGGTCATGTTGAAGCGCTCGTGGTAGGCGATCATCTGCATGAATCAGCCAGGGGCAGGCGTAGGGCAGAAATTATGCAAGCGCAAATAGATGATGCGTTGAGTACTGCCAGGCACAAGTACATCTGCGCACAGCTAGATGGAGTGCGCAGCCACGTGTACTTCCGCTTAGCCTTGCTGGGTTTGGAGGTGGACGATGTGCGTAGGGTTGCGGAGGATTTACGAAACTGTTGTGTCGTAGGGTTGCGGAGGATTTACGAAACTGTGCCGCACCTGCCCGCACGCCAGCGCAGCCCGCAGCTCCATGGGCGGGAAGGGCAGGTGGGCGCGGTCGAAGTACGACGGCTCGTACGCGTCGTCGGCGCAGCCCCACGACACCGCCAGGCGGGGCGTGTGGTAGCCCCTGCGCCCGCGGCTGCCCCAGTGGATGATCCTGCGGGCGGACACGACGAAGCAAGACACGGAGTCGGCACCCACACACGCCGCTAGCAACAACCATTGGCGCACACCGAGACCAACGCCTCTATATGGCGATGGCTGGCACTTGCGCATGCGCATCTGCTTGTAACACAGCAAGGCTTTCCCACACATGACACGCAGGTGGCTGCGGTGCCTGCGCCCTCTGCCCACCTGTGCGTGAACAGGATGGCGGACCCCGCCTCCGCCGGCAGCGCGCGAATGGCCTGGAAGGCGTCCTTGCCCGGCAGCGCCACCTCCAAGGGGTCGGGGCCGTCGTCGTCGTCCCCCTGGTAGTAGCCGGGATCAGCCCACCTGCAGAGGGGAAGTAGTTGAAAAGTGAGCGCAAGCGCACGGCCGCCGTACACAATTGTACGTTCAGCACTTTGCACCAAGGCAGAGGCGTCGGAGGCGCCAGCACAGCAGTATGGCTCCGCGTTTCCTACCCAGGCTCTTAGTACCCCACGCCCCACAGCCCCCAGGCGCGCACGCACATCTGCGCCCACTAACGTGCGTGCACCCACCTCGGCACCACGTACAGGCAGCTGTTCTCAGGGCAGGCGTCCGTCAAGGGCACCCAGCACGTGGAGTACATGGGGGTGCCGTCCGAGGCGCGGAACGTGGCGGGGGAGTCCTCCGGCTGCCGGTCGCGGTGCGGCGAGAAGCCCGCGTCGCCCCGGTTGGGGTCGATGTACCTGGGGGTGCCGGGTGTTGGTGCAAGTGTGTTACAGCTTGTAGGCAACCAAGGTGGTCTGATGGGGCGGCGGCGAAAGCAAATGCGTGGTGCGCCGTGCTGCTGGTACCGTGCTAGCGCCGGGAGCGATCAGCCTGGGAAGAGAGCAGGCCAGAACCCAGAACGGCCAGGCTGTCGTGGCGCTGGGGCTCAGTGGCACTAAGGGTCGTGTCAGTGAGCAATTACTGGTACACAGGGTTCGTGTTGTCACGGTGTAAAGTATCCGTTCGAGGCGTAGGGTCCAAGTCCGTGAACCCACCAGCACAGCACGTCCATGTTGCAGGCGTTGCCGGTGGCCCCCTTCATCAGCTTGCTGGCCCGGTGGATGAGGGCCCACACCTGGAAGAGCACGGCACATGCACAGCGGCTGGGCTGAGGGCTACGGCCTCGCCCCCGTGTGGCCAACCGCCTGTATGAACCACGGGCCACAGCACACGTGATCCTGCACCCACACCCGTGCACAACTGCCACTACACCGTAAGTAACAAGCGCGCATGGATGACGTCATTCTTGTGCCGTACCTCGTCGTACATGAGCAGGAATGTGGCGGGCCAGCCGTGCTGCATGAGGCGCACCATGGCCTCGGCCAGCCCGTGCACATCCACTGGCCACTGCAGGTCGCCGGGGCCAACCTGGGGCGTGCATGAGGAGTCTTGAGGTGCAGGAGTGTAGCTGTTTTAGCTTTGACAGGTAAGGGGCACCCCTAGTGATGCATGCGCTGTGTACCAAAGCAAGCATGGCCACCGCCTGGGGGAGCCCCCTCCCCTTGATGCTTGAGGGCCTCCCTTCGCCTTCACGAGCCTAAGCATTCCAAGAACCGTGCCCGCCAACAACCAATTCTGTAACCGACTTTTTGCGGTATCGTTACTCCGCTTTTAGGAGACCATGAAGCCGTGGGAGACAGCTGGGCGCAACATCCATGGCCCGCACCTTGACCCAAAACCCCAAAGATGCAGCTGCCATTACCTGGCAGACTCCTTCACTGTTGATCTGGCTCTTAACATCAGCAACAAAGCCGTCAGGCGCTTTCAGCGGCTTCACGCCTTGCAGTTTGCCGCCGACGTGGAGCCCAGGGCACACGCGCGCCCAATAGTCCGCAGCTGACAAATTATCTACTGTTCTGGTGTCTGCTGCCAGGTTTTTGTCGGGGCATGGCGTGCCAGGGTCTGGCAGGTTTGCCCTCCGCGGAAAAGGGCCTGTCGGCGCCATCCGGGAGGCGGTAAACGAGGAGTTGTAAAGTGGGCAAGTTGGTTCCCTAACGTCGTGTATGATCTGCAGTACCTGCTGTATGAGACCCTCTGTGAAGTACCTGGTTCCGGTACAAGTAACCGAACCAACCTCTAGGCCTGCCTTGCCCTCGGTGCCTGCCTTGCTGTCGGCCCACACTTGGCGCCTCACAGCAGCATCACAGCTAGCACGCCTTACTGCTCAGTACGTCAGTAGGCTCTCACGCCCGCTGTCATGAGCACCAAGCAGCACACAACCGGGGGCAACAAAGCAGGGTACGAAAGGAATACCATGGTGCGCCCTCAGTAAGTGCATAATGCATTGACTCCATATCGCCCAAAGCGACAACAACGGTGCACGACTTGCCGCTTCCGAAATGATGAACATCCCGTGCAAGAACACTGACGGGATATGCCCCTGTCCTGCTACAGCCATGCAGGCGCACGCCATCCCGCTTCCCCTGTCCCCCATCATGCGACCCAGGCCCCAACACCCTGCAGCCCCCACCAGGCGCGCTGCCCTACTGCTATCCGCTACACCGCGCCGCCACTCTCACCCCCACCCACGCCCACGAACCGTGCCAGCTGCTCCGGCGGCACCCCGCTCCGCAGCACCAGGTCCCACAGCACCATCTGCTTGTACGCCCGGAACGACATGGCCAGGCGCAGGGGCCCCGACAGCACGTGCGCGGGCGAAGAGGAGGGGTAGACCGATGCCCCGGCTGGACCGCTGACCGGAGGCTGTGACGGTGTGGTGGGCAGGTGCGCCCTGACCAGGGCCTGCATGCGGCTCCAGGAGGAGGGTGGCGCTGTGGCTGGGGAGCTGGTGGCTTGAGAGGCAGTGGGGCCGGGGGGCGGCAGGCCGTACTTGCCCTTGAGGCCCTTGGGCGCCACGGTGGTGGTGGTGCTGGTGGTGGTGGCGGCGGTGGAGGAGGAGGAGGCGGGCTGCAGGTCGAGGGGCACGTCCGCGGCCCCCGGGAACAGGGAGGCGTAGCGGGGCAGGAGCAGCTGCGGCCATAGGACAGAGGTGGCGGGAACGGGCACACATGGTGGTAAGCGGAGACGCATCCCGGCAGGGATACGACAAACGACACTAGTTGCCACTCAGGCATCAACGGTGGAGTACGGCTTCCAGAGGTCCGGGTCGCTCACGTAATAAGAACGACTGCCTTGGTGCCGCGCACTTTGGCGCGAGCAATCCGCTGCTTCGCACAAGCTTAGCGAGCACCACCCCCACGAGCACCACCCATCTACTACCCCGCCTCACCTGATGGTACCCCGCCAGCTGCTGCGCCCAGTAGCCCGCAGGCCCCTCCAGCACGCCTCGCTCTGCCCCATGCCCCCCCTCGCCCGCATGGTCCGCCAGCCTCGGCTCTGCGTCCGCCGCCAACGCCGCCAGGTCCGCCAGCAGCCCCCGCCGCTGTGGCCCCACTGCCGCCGCCGCCACCGTCGCCGTCACGTCCTCGTCGCCACTGCTGTCGTCGCCGTCGCTGTACGGCCCCCTGCCGTACGTCGCCATCGCGTGCAGCAGCTCGGCGCAGCGGCAGGCGACGGCCGCCTCAGCCGCCGCCGCGTCGCCGCCGCTGACTGCGGTGAAGGCGCGCATGACGGCGGCGGACACCTGCCCGCCCGCCACCACCTGCAGCGCCACGTGTACATGGGCCAACAGCATGTATGCATCCTTGTGATCGGAAATGAATGGTCAACAAGACCCAAAGGCACATCCTTACAAGCAGAACGATTTAGCCGAGGGGTCGAGACAACGCGCAACGACATCAAGACCTGTCAGCAAGGCAAAAGCAAGGGCATTCACTACCCACCTTAATCTGGTTCAGCTGCTTGAGCTGCTCCTCCGAGAGGGATTGCAGCCCCAGCGGAGCGGCGCCGGCGCCCCCCGCTTGCTGCTGCAGCTCCGCCTGCTGCTCCTGCTGGCCCAGCTCCAGGGCCGAGCGGTACAGGGGCTCCGCCTGCTCCTCGCTCATCTGCACAAGAGGCAACGCATGGCGGGCTCGTGGTTGACATCTATATAAAGGAGCAGTCCTGCTAAACCGCACCGTGTACTGATGGTTGACTGGGCTTCACCTCTTTGTCCCGTGCATTCCGTGCACAACACCCACTTTCCGTGTCTCTGGTGCACCCAGTTGTTGCATGCCGAGCCGAATATGAGACGTGGCGCTTAAGGCTTAGAAGCATACGACCATACGTACAAAACCAAAGGCGCACTGTTCCCCACCCCCGGGGGGTGGTTCATCATATCCACCCCTCCCCACCTGCGTCACACCGAAGCGCTCGTAGTGCCAGTCCAGCGCCGAGGCCAGGTCGGGCCATAGCACGGCGTCGTCGTGGGGATTGGCGGGGGGCACGAAGCCTGAGGTGGGGGCCAGGGCACGTAGCAGGAGCAGCAAGACTCGCATGAGCCATAAGGCCGACAGGGTCAGCCGACGCAATCTCCCTGAGCATGCACTGTCACCAGTAAGTCACACTTTGTTGCACACGTGATGCGCGCCGCAAACCCCATGCCGCTCCTCAGCCCCAACAGCCCGGATCTGCTACCAACTCGGTGCCATACGGTGTCGTGCAGTGCCGTGCCGTGCCGTACCGTAATGCAGGAAGAAGTCGTCGTTGGGGCGCTCGCCGTACGACAGCAGCAGCTCCTGGCCCGGGGCCACGGGGGCGGTGGCGGACACCACCATGGCCCAGCCGCCGGAGGAGGAGCGCTCGGGGGGCACCAGGTCCCACCTGCATCGGAAGGGGAAGGGGCAGGGAGAGAGGGAGGGAGCGAGCAGGGTTCTATGGGCCCAGGACCAGGCACGCCTGGGCGCTACACCTCAAGCCCCCTCGCACTGCTTTCACCCTACGTGTAGGTCTGAGGGACAAAATTGCGGGCCGGGGGTCCTAGACAATGGATTAATGGTCCGAGCAAAAAGTCAGCGCACTTACTGGGCCGAGTTTGACGAAAAAGGTGCCCAGCAGTGCTTACCTAACATTGTCGGTGGCCACGACCCGCCCGCTGCTGAGACCGCACGGGGTTGCACCCTCCGTGCTGCCCTGCTGTCCCGCTGGCTGCTCCACCTGCTGCCCCACCTGCTGCTGCCCCTGCTGCCGCTGCACCAGCTGATCCCCCCCGTGGTTCATCATGTCCACCAGGGGCACGAGCATGCGCACACCCACACCGCCGCCAGGGGCAGCGTTGGCGAAGGTGCGCGAGTGCACCACCTGGGGTCATGGGCGGGGGTAGGTCAGGTCTAGTCGCCAGCCGTCCGCTGCCTCCAAGGCCAGGTTCAATGTCACTATGGATGCAGCTTTAGGCGAGGCCAGTAAGGGCATTGAGGCCGTGGGTATGGACGGAGTCGAGTATAGGGCACCACTGCATTGCGATGCGACTTTTGGTGCCTCGTCCGTGCAACGTACCGGTAGCCCCAGACCCTTCCCTTGTACAAAATGGGCACAGGCATGCTGCACGCGCAGTGAAATGGCAGTAACCCGCTCACCGACAGCGCCCAGTAGAAGTCCTCCTCCCCCAGGCCGCCACGTGCCTCGGGGCTGCTGCTGGAGAAGGCGTCCGCCCGCAGCCAGTCGGCGGCGTGGAGCGCCTCCTGCGCCGGTGGGTAAGCCACTGCCACGATGTCCTCCCAGGCGAAGGTCTCCAGGGGGGCTGGGACCATGGCGGGCAGCACCTGGGGTTGCGTGTAGGGAAATGGAGTGGGTGAGGGTTGCCTGCGTTGACGACAAGGGTGGCACAGGCATACAGCCTCAACACAAGGCATGCGCCAGACGAATGCTACGCGTGACGCAAGGGGGCCTGCGGGATGGGGCCGGAGCAAGGTGCCCAGGTGCAGGTTCGGTGCAGGTTCGGCCCTGCCCGAGGTCTCGCATGCCTCCGTCTGTCTGGCACGGACGGACGCAGACGCAGACACGTCCTTAGACCCGTCTCCATTCGGCGCCCTGTGCACAAGTACGAACGGACATGCAGCTCACAGCCTTGCTGCCAGTGTGGCCGCCTGGGTATGTCACGGCATACGGTGCTGCGGGCTGGTGGTGGTAGTGGCTTGTAGGGGCTAGGGGGTGCAACATGCCGTGCGCGTGGCCCGGGCGGACTTGGGACGACGAGCTTGGGGGACCAGCTACTATCCATGCGGAACTGCGGCTGACCGCTCACCCTGATGTACGGCGCCCAGGGCGAGGCGGCGCCCGCCGCCCTGTGTCGCAGCAGCTTGCACGCCAGGCGCACGCTCCAGGGGGCGCCCTGGGGAGGGGAGTAGGGGAGGACTCACTGCATCGGGCCTCTGACACCGACACTGTGCTGACGCCGGTTTTGTCCACAGGCAGGACCATGTGTGCTCCTTGACGACCGTGGTGCAGCACGTCACCGTGGGAGGCAATATCCACAGGGCCACCAAGGGCAGTGAGGAGCGCACACCGAAGCGTCCCACCTCGTAAAGTAGGGCGTTGGACTCGTCGTCCGCGGGGTGGTCTGTGAGTGCCAGGCGCAGGGGCACCTCCAACACTACGTCCCCTGGCTGAAGCGGCTGGGGGGTGGTAGTGGTGTAGGTGGGAGGCACGAGGAACAGGTAGGGCGTAGGGAGGGGTGGCGGGAATCAGGAACGGAGGTGCAGGTGCGTTGGACTTTGACGAGTGGTACGGGTCATGTTGGGCCACATACTTATGATGGTGGTACGAATCATGTTTGGTAACATACTTAAACTGCCAGCAGCAAGGGCACAGGCGACAGGCGTGTCGTGTGGGACCCCTTGCCCCAAGTGACCCATGGGAGAGGCCCCCGCCTACCTGCTCGCACACAAGGCCGCGCTCCCCGCCCTCTTGCTGGAAGAGCGAGACTTTTCCGTCGGGCTCTACGCCCTTCACGCCTGCGCTAGGCGAGTGGTTCCAACGCGTCATGCGGGCTGGTGAGTACCGTTTGCGCGACTGAAGATTCCCCCTTCCGCACCATTGGCAATTAGCCATCCAAGGAAATACTCCAAGTCCTCGTACGGGTTGCTAGCCTGGCTGGTCGCGTCCTCGCTTGCTGCGGGGTCCGCGACCGAGGAGGGAGCTGCCGCTGCCGCTCGTAGCGCATCCGGGAAACGCCCATTTTGTGCTTGCTGTAATTGTATCTGCGCTGCCTCAAAAAGTGCAGTTGCTTGTCGCCCTGCAAGGATAGGCCTACAGCAACTGCTTGGTCTATGGATTGTGGTGCAGTTGGAACCGGGTTTCCCAAGGTTTCGCACTCGCAGGACGTACATCTTGCACAATTCAAGGTAGGCTAACCAGCTCGTAGTGGGTAGTGGGGGAATTGCAGTTTTGCGAAAGACCGTCGGCCCATGGGACTCTCCCGGTCGTGTCCTGTCACAATGCTGCGGCAGATTCAGTGTAGCGCAAATGGGCACACGAGAAACAATATCGACTCTGTATCGTGACAGATTTGCAATAAGGGTATACTTTAGTCCAGCATGAAATTGCGCAGGCGACACCGTTGCCCCGGGTGGGTTGCATTCGCTCTCATACTGGGGCTCGCTGGTCCACTTACGCAGGCAGACAGTGAAGGTACGCAATTCATACACCGTGTATAGTATTTAATCTGATGCGTGTTCCTGTGACAGAAGGACGCGTTCAGCCCATTACTGACACGATGTGACCGTGCCAGAATCCCTACCTGCTCTACCTGCCGTAACTTCCGCATGCGTCCCCTTGCACCATCCGTTTCGATACCCCTCCCTCCCCCCTCCCACGTGTTTCCCTATCCAACAGTACGGCAAGTGCGATCTTACACAGCCGACGACGGCCTCACCTACACCTACAACCCCTGGCCCCTGACATACGACGGCGCAGCGCGCTTTTGCTGGCTAGCCGCTGCCTCCTCCCTCGCCACCGCGGACCTCCCCCCGACCGTCGCCCTGTGGCTCGTCCAGACCACCTCCGAGCTCGCAACCGTGGGCAAGGCCGCAAAGCCCCAGACGCAAGAAGGCATTCCATCAGACCCCAATGCAAGCTCGGTATCGCTGATGAGCTCAGGCCAGCAGAACGAGAGCGCTGCAGGGGCGGGAACTCCCTTGTCACAACCCCAGCCAGCGAGTTACCTGTGGATCTCCAGCGGCACCAGCTCCAACGGCTCAGGCGTGGCCCTACCGCCCACATGCCTACCCGGCAATGAGGTCCTCGTCTCCACCCCACCTTCCGCAACGCGCAGCGACGCCCCGCCGCCTGACGGCAGCTGCACGGTGCTCGTCCTTGGCACCAGCGCCTGCACAGCCGCCGTGGACTGTTCCCAGAGCGCCCTGGTGGCCCCCTTCCTGTGCGTCACCAACACCGACTTCCAGGACCCTAACACACCGCCACCCACACCGCCATCCGGCTGGTCGACGGGGCGGCCCCCCGCTGGCTACAACCCACAACTCGGCACCAACGGCACCAACAGCACCTGCCCCGGCCCAGGGGGAAGCCTGGAGGGTTGCATGTGGAAGGCGGGGCAGCCGTTCGAGGGCACCTTCTGGATTCCGCCCCCGCCTTCGCCGCCTCGCGCACCGTCCTTGTCCGCACAGGCCTCTGCTGCCGGGTCCACGGAGCCCAAAGGAGCCAGTGCGGTGCTGGTGTACGGGTTGGCCGCTGGGGGTGCGGTTGCGGGTACGGTCGTGCTGGTGGGCCTGGCGGTCCTGGTCAGGCACCTGCTGGTGCGGAGGGGGCAGCCCAGGGGCAAGGTGCACGAGGTGCATGTGGAGATGGGGCCCAGGATGACGCCGTCGCCGGGGCGGAGCCCGCGTGTGGCGTGGGAGGAGGGCACGGAGCCCCGGCCCAGGACGTAGGGTGTTGGGGGGCGTGGGTTGTGCCAGGTTGTGCGCTCCATGGTGGGCAGGGACTGGCACTCTGGCAGGAGGGGGCGCCCGGTCGGTGGTACCAACATGTGGCAGTGGTGTGACTACCGTACGGTACGGTCGAAAAAAATGCAAAGGTTCGGCGCTGCCCTGCTGCCCGGTCCCCAGGGTACCGGCGACAGACCCGTAGAACAAAACGACGTCCGACATGTACCAGTTAGCCTAGGTGTGGTTTCACCCTCGCATGCAGATGGCTCAGCCACAGTCTCTGCACAGCACGACGGATGCAGCAGCATCCGACGCAGCTAACCTCCGAGGCTCGCCACCCAGGTCCACGCCTTATTGAAGGGCCAGGTGATCAAAGCCGTGCATGCTTATGCGGGGCACCAAAGCGGCTTGTCGCGGCTGGCATGCCAAGGCGTGCTGCAGCACGCCCGCAACAATGCACGGAACCGCCCCTGCAAAGCCTAAGGAATGAGCTGCCGAAGGCCCCGGCTGCCAAGTACTGTAGGTGGGCCGGCCAGAACACTGTGCGGCGACAGACCGGCACAGGCAGGGGGTTCCCCTGGGCACAGGTAGTGCGGGTTCGCGGTGAGGGTTGGCACGCATAGCAGGGCACGGGAAGTCATGCGGTAAAACATGGGCATAAGCAGTCGGTGTTATTTAAGTTGCCGTTCTCTGGCGACGTCGCATGCCGGCATGGCTGCCAACGGTCTGCCTTGTCAGGCATCGGGGGCCATGCGGGTCGGGAGGTGTTTGTGCAATGCTAGCGGCAGGCAACCATTGTAGCTGTCTGTAGGTCTGTTCCGGAAAACACAACAGATATTGACGCGAAAATGGGGTTCCAAATTCCGCGGCAATCAGATTTGGTACGAGCACCTTTCCCGCCAACGAGCACCGGGCTGCCGGTAACAGGGCGCGACGCCACTGTCGCCCCTACTATTACACGCATCATATCTACACACTCATACTCCCCAGGGCCAAAATGGACTTCGGCAGATCCATTCGGCGATTGCTCCGCAGCACAGACAGCGTAATACAAGCATCTACGCGCGATGTTGCACCAATCTCTGCAGCAGAGAAGGCTACCCTCTTTGATGCCTACAACAGGCATATGTCGGACCTGACCAAGGAGATGGAGCCTGAGGAACTCGGTTCCGATTTGCAAAGGGACACGACTTTCGCAAGTGCATGGCTGGAGGCATACACCGACACCAAAATGTTCCAAGAGCTGGAACTGATTCTGAGGGCGGTGGGGGAGCGGGCGTCTTTCATAGCCCGGTCCAGCAACGAAACGCCGGAAAGGTGCGCAATTCCCCTTCCGGAGAGTCCGTCCTCATCAGCATAACTGAGCTGCCCACGTACCCGATATGATCCAATCGCTGTATCATATGTTCCACGGTACGAACCTAGCGCTTGCTGCGTAGGTGATACAGGTAGCTTTCTGACACTTCATACCTGCGGGCCAACCTTACTACACACAATGGTTGTGCCGGCCCGGTGCGGTCGTTGCTTGCCCTCCCAGCATGCACACATGGCATTAGTGCTTCCAAGTTGTGGGAGTAGCGCAGCGATGGCTGCTCGCCGATGCCACTGTATCCCGCCCCCTGCTTTGTTCCCACACGTCGTGCGTCCTGGGTCCTCCCCCCGCCCCCTCCGCCCGTGTTGCAACCCCCAGACGCAACGCATTCGACGTGGTCGAGATCGGCGGCAAAACCGCATGCACGTTGCTCATGAACGCTTGCCTCAACATCAGCACTTTGCAGCGCATCAGGGGCAGCGATCCACGCGTACAGCGCGCACACGCGTTGGCGACAAGGGCGGTGGCAGCCATGGCGAAGGCAAGCTTCAATTCGGCCATGTGCGATGCCGCCAGGGGCATGGTGGCGACAGCTGCGCGCATGCGCTCAGCCGTTGGCGTGCTGGAGTGCTTTGGCCCCATGTACGACGTCAAGAGTGCGTCAACTCGGACCAACGGGGAGGCGGGGTTCCTTTCGATGACAGTGTGCCACTACCTGCTGACGGTCGCGGAATCGCAGTTCTGGAACCTGCTGGAGTCTCCCAGCATCCGTCCGGAGGTCCTGCAGGTCTTCGGTGCCCTGGCGGACTCGCAGCTGCTTGGCGCTGCCGCGGTGACCCTGCTCGACAGCCCCCCCGTTGGCGCCATTGAGGCGCTGCCGGACAACGAGCGCGACATTCGCAGCAATACACTCCATGCGTCCGAGTCTGCAGCAACGGCCCTGTTCTACATCTTCGAGGCACAAAAAGAGCTGGCCACGCGTGGGCCCGAGGGCCGGCGGCTGTCTGTTCGCCTGTTTCGCGCCGCTCGCCACGAGGCGGTGCAGCGGCTGCAGGTTGCGCTGCTGGACCAGCTGGCGGCGCAGCGGGGATGGCGGCGGGGCTGGAGGAGCGCGAGGAGGGAAGCAGGCAGCCGGAGGGTCGGGACGCGGAGCGGCAGGCGCGGTTGTGCGGATGGGAGGGCAGCAGCGGCACTTGGTGGCTGGCGCGTGAGGGGGCGGCGCAGGGGAAGCTGCTGGGGCTGGACGGGCGCGGTGCCAAGGGGAGCCGCAAAGCAGGCAAGAACGCTCGCTGGAAGGCAGCTGGGTGGCTGGAGGACTACCACTGCCACATCATGCGCGTGACTGTGCAGGAGTGGCTCACAGCAGAACCAGGGGAGGCGGCGGCGGCAGGCGTGCCGGCTGCGCCGCCGCCGCTGCTGGTGGCGCGGCTGGCGGCGCGTGCGGCGGAGGCGCTGTGCCGTCTGTGCCGCGGACAGGGGCTAGGAGGGGTGTACACGCCCGCGCCGGAGTGGCAGTTCGCCACGACTCGGGTGCGTTAGCGTGAGGGAAAGGATTTTACCGCAGTGCCTAGGAAGGACACGTTGGGTTTGAGGCAAGATGGGCAAGGTGAAGCTTGGATGTTGCTTGTCGGACCACAGCATTGCTCGTGTCCTGAACCGGGGGTCCTGGCCATGCGCATCGGCGCACGAAAGGGAGGACGCGCTGGCTGCCCAGCAGTCGCGCTGACGCCATTGACTGTATGTTACGCTCGTGCGCCGCAGTCGCTGGTGCTCGGCATGCTTCCTGAACAAAAGGGGGCCACGGTCGGCGTCTACGCCCCCCACTGGCTGGAGACGGCGGGATGGCTGACGGCGCTGCTGTCGGACGCAACGGCAGCGGCCATGGGCCGCCTGCCCTCCACCAAGCGGCCCGACACCCCGCGGAGCATGCTCGGCGGCGTGGTGAGTGGTAATAGGGGAGGTCTTACTCCTTGCACGGCCCAAGCTGCCTGTTTTCGGGGTGCGCGTCGTACCTCGGACCGGCTGCCTCTCTGAGATGCATGCATACTCGGCGACGTAGTGAGTGGTCACAAGGGGGGGGGGGCTCGCTCCTTGCTAGCGGGACACTCGTCATGACACCGGCTGCTTGCATGCGTTTGTATGAGTTAGAAGCAGTACTGATCAGGCGCAGCGCTGTGGCACCATGTGTTTCTGTGCAATGCAGGGAGAGGATTCGCCAGCTGACTTACTGGACCGGGTGTCTCTGTACCTCATGCACCTGGCCTTCGAGCACTCTGGTGGGCAGCGTGTACGGTACAGCATGTGCCTCTCAACTTGGGTGTTGGGCGTTGTGCCCTCTCCGCACACCAACCGTCTTGCAGCCTAGGCATGCTGCGCACGCATATGCTGCCTTTCTTCGCTGCCCTGCATCACCACAAGAGGTCACAGTAAGCAGCAAGGGAAACGTCGCACGGCCTCCACGCGACGTCGGGCGCAACGGCCCTGCTACCGGAGATGCATCGTGGAGGAAACGCAGCTCAGCATTCGCGCAAGACGTCTGGCCCAACGCCCATTGCTGCCGCCCCCGTGCTCTTGCGATGCAGGCGCGCCGCCAACCAGTATCCAGGTCACAACCTCGCCTGACGTGCGCCGCCGCATGGCCCGCTGCGGCCTGGCCGCCTCCCTGGACCACACCCTGCGCCTCACCTACAGCGCGCAGGACGCAGGGGATGCCGAGGTCGCCGAGTTCTTGGGTCGCACAAGGCTCGCGTGGTCAGGGGCCGTCGACGCTCGCCTCGTATCCGTGGTGCCGCCCACGAGTGGAACAGGCTCCGAGCGGCAGGCTCAGGGCTGCGGCAGCACGGACGGCGGGGGCAGGGGCGAAGGCGAGATCCAGCTGGGTATCGTCTTTACGCTGTCCAAGCGGGCGGCCATGCTGACACGGGCACTGGAGGCGGTGTCTGGGGTGGGGGCAGCGGGGGCGAGGGCACAGGGGCAAGGGGCCGGACAGCGACGGCGTCAGATATTGGACTGGGCAGCCGACGTGCTCGCGCTCCTGGTGGCGGCGGCCAACAGCATGGAGGGGAGTGTAAGGGAAAGGGTAGAGGCAGCGGGGAGGGAGGCGGCGGCGGTGAGCGGCGCGGGTGGTTGCAGCGATGCGGTGTGGAGGGAGGACGCGGTTTGCCTGGACGAGGTGCAGGAAGCGCTGGCCCTGGCAGCGAGGGCGGCGAGCAACCTGGCGGCGCCGCTGGGCTGGGAGCTGGCGGCGGACATCGGTACGGCGGCCGGGGTGGCGGCGGCAAGGGGGCGTGCAGGTGCAGTGCAGTGGTCGTCAGCGCAGGAGCTGGGGCCGCGTGCCATGTGCGAGCTGCTGGCGTGCACGCTGCAGTGGTGGCGGCGCGCGCTGCTGCCCCCCGCGCAGCTGCAGGCGTGCCAGCCGCATCGGCTGCTGGCGGCGGCGTGCGCATTGGCGGCGGCGCTGCCGGGCCTACAGGTGTCGAATTCGCGGGAACTCGAATCGAGCAGGAAGCGGGTTTGCGTGCTTGTGCCAGACCTCCTGGTCATCATGTCCGCACATGAGACGCTCAGCGGCCGAGTCCGCATGTGGCTGGCGCCGCCGCCAGCAGCCGCCAGCAGCAGCGCTTCTGGCGGTGGCAGTGGAAGCAGCGGCAGCGGAGCAGAGCCTGAGGCGTGCGCTGGGTGCCTTGAGGCACCGGTGAGGACCGTTACGAAGAGGGCGCTGAAGGCTGCACCGACAGACGCGGTGCTCGCTCTAGCGCTGCTCAAAATCGCGGCGGGCCAGGGTGGCAGCACCGAGGGGCGGGCGGGCGCGGACGGGGGCTTCCGGCACTTCGCTGCGGCGGTGGGAGACTTTGTGGTGTTGGGCTTCGGAAACCCAAGCAGGAACAACATCATGGATGTCCCGACGCCCGACGGCTCCACTCTCGAGGACGTGCTTGTGCAGGAGGTGGGTGGCCCTGGGGACCTGCCGCCGCCTCCGCCTCCGGTGGCGCCCTCCGGTGTGCTGCCGCCGCCGCTAACCCTGCCGCCTAGCCGGCAGGGGGCGCTGCCGCGGCTGCGCGTGTGCGGCAACCCGTGGTGCGGCAACTTTGCCGAGGAATGTGAGGGGGCGCTGCCGCTCAAGCAGTGCGGCGGGTGCCGGGCGGTGCGGTACTGTGGGGCGGACTGCCAGCGGGCGCACTGGCGGGCAGGGCACAAGGCGGACTGCAAGCTAATGGTGGCTGAGGCGGGGAAGTGAGGGTACCCCAGCCGGCTGTGCCAGCTGGGTCTGGGGCCATGGTGGTGCTTGCGCGTTCGTTGGTACGACAGTGGAAGGTGGCCGTGGCGGGCGGACGCCAGGAGACGTCCTTGCATGCAGTGGAGGTTAGGGGAGCGTTACTGAAACCGCTTGTGCCGCTGGCTGGTGCGGTGGCGTCATAAGCGCTGTCCGCTGTTTCCAAGCAGGGTAGGAGGCAAAAAGAGTGCCGAGGGTAGGGGGCATGATGGTTGCTGCTGTTTGCTGGGGCCAAGAATGCGCTCAGCGAGGAAAGGGGAGGTGGTGTTACTTGGCCGCCGTCGTCACGCGGCACCAGCAGCAGCAGCAGCAGTGTGGTGTCAGCAATACCGGGTACTGGGTGTAGCATGACCTGGGCCAGGGCAGGCCAGGGCGCATGCATGATGCGCTGGCTTGGCATTCTACGCGGTCCAGCTGACGCTCGGAGCTCGGGGTTGCTGCGGCCTGCTGCGGCCGGCTGGGCGGGCTATCTTCGCCTTTCCTGATAGGTGTGGTCGGGGCCAGTAAGCATTGTGTGGCCACACCACCTGGATTGTAACATAAAATGCCAAATACCTTAGGCCCCCGGTTGCCATGTGTGTGGGCACGCAGGGGCGGTAGGACAACAGTACGGTGATGGGGTTGTTAATGTTCGCGGCTACTCGCTGTTGGATGCGACGCGAAGTACGGACGTGCCGGTACGATTGGGGCGAAGAGCAAGTCATGCGGTCAAGGCGTGTCGAGTCTTCCGTGTCATTGAGCGGTTGGGGGCAGCGCCCAAGCCATGCAAGGCCGGCGTCAAGCTGCGTGGACTGCGGTGTGATCGACCCACAGGCAATAATGGCTTGAGGTTGGTTAAGAAGTGCGGCATGCAAGGCAAGGAACAGGGATAACACAATATGACGGGTTGAGGTCGCTGTCTTTTGGTACGCTACAACACGCCGGACCAATGCGGCTGCCTGCTGGCAATCGTTATCATGACGTCTAGCGTCCTAGTCCCTGTTGCAGCTACGGTCAGAAGGCTGTGGTACTAGAGGCGTCGAGGGCACGTCTTCGAAGGGGTCTTGGCTGCACGTACGAGCGTACGTCTGTACGACTGTACCATGTTGTTGTCAGGGCATTGTACCGGCATCCCTACCATACCAGCTTAGGGTCTGGCAAAAGGGCCACGTGTGGAGCTGCCAAGGACCGCCGACATGCATGCAGCACCCAACCGTTTTTAGGCTAAGTAGTGGTTGCTCCCATGAGCTGCATCGTGCAGGATGCGGGCGACCCTCTGCGTTGATGAAGCTTTGCTTGAAAACAGTTAGCAAAGGACTTCGGGCTTCATTACAGAACTGTACTCTACCCCAAGCAGTGCGTAAAAAAAAAAAAAAAACCCGCTGTGACCGTCCGTCTTCCCCACTGAGAACTCCTACCGACAACTGGCGGACAGGACATACCACCCCAGCAGCAAGTGCAGGCCCGAGGCCGCACATCATGAAAATTGTCGCAAGGATGGCTATGTTGCGTGTCTCAGGGGCCGCCAAACCTGGTCCTGGCGCTGTCGGCGCCCTGAAGTCCTGCAGTTCCTTGCCGCCAGTTTGAGCTACTGACATAATGGCAGAGCGCTACGGGTATAAGAGTTGCGAAGAATGTTTTATGGAATGTCTCGGATTCACGCGAATGGCACGGTGTGATGGTGCAACAGCTGCCATTGTGTGCATGGGGTCCAGCATGTCCCCTCAGCTTCTCCGTCCGGTCGTGCCGCGTGAATCTTGGATGTTGGCTTGTAAGGCGGAGCGCGAACGCAATACAACGATTATGAGTTATGTATGTTTAATATGCATGCCCCCAAAAACGCGCTTCCAGTTCGTCGGCCCAGGTCGGCCCGGGGGATATCCCCTGCATTTGGGGGCCGTTGGGAGGTCCTTGCATACGATCGCCCTTGCTCTTCTCTTCATGATAATGAATCCAGACAACAATTGGCTATTGCTTATGGACCAGAGCGGGAGTCGCCGCCGCCCCATTAGTCGTTGGCCCCCTGAAATGTCCACACATGGTGCATTGAAAAATTAGGATGGCCCTCGCCCTCTCGGCGCTGCATAATCTGCACTCTAGTTCTACTTGTGAGGCATTGCGGGGCTGGCGGGCGCACCAGGGGGCTCCTAATTTTTGCTCTAAAAATGCACCATCTCTTTCCCAGCCCCATACCGGCATCCCGAACGAGCCCTCTGCCCCTCAAACCCAGCGTGACGGGGCAGGACCCTGAAAGGGTGTGGAGACGACTTTGGGTTTTGTTCCGTGTAGATCTCACCAAAATACTGTTCAACACGGACGGTTTTTCAATGCAAGTGGCTAGACTCCCCACTACCCTTACAGCCGGGGATGCAGCAGAGGAGGGATTACCGAAGGACAACTTCGTACACTGCGTCAGCGCAGTATAATGTAGGTACGAACCTGGTTGCAACCAGTGGCATTCGCTTATGACCAGCCTACAGGGCGCCTCTCCAACCGTCTACAACCGTGCCCATCGTACAGGCCTGCGCAAGGGACATCCTCCCACACTTACTCCGACAGCAATCACATCTCTCTGGCTGTGTAGTACCCCCCGCCAGCGCCTTCTGCGCCTTCCAGCCAACACCCGCTAATTGGTTGCATGTCCGGGCCGAGCTGTTCAGCTCTCAATCGCCAGACCGCTACCCTGCTTCAATATTCGCCCGCCTCCTTGGCCTCCAGGTGTTACACAAACGTATTGCGGCAGTGTCCCGCCATCATCCCATTACAGTTGCCCCTGTCCCAGACTCTCAGCACGCCAAGGCCACCTCGTACAGCCAAAACAGACCGGACAGACGCAAAGGTAGGCCAAAGCCGCTGCCAACCATGCCACCATAGGGTGGCTACCCTCGTTTCCCATCTTCCGCCACCATAAGCTTGCACTCCGCCTTGTGCCTCTCCCAAAAGTGCGCCCGCTGGCAGTCCGCCCCGCAGTACCGCACCGCCCGGCACCCGCCGCACAGCTTGAGCAGTAGCACCCCCTCGCATGCCTTCTCAAACTTGCTGCAGCGCGGGTTGCCGCACAAGCGCAGCCGCGGCAGCGCCCCCTGCCGGCTGGCGACAGCGCCAGCAGTGGCGGCAGCGCACCGGAGGGTGGCGGCGGCGGCAGCGGCAGGCTGCCCGCGCAATCCAGCTCCCCGAAAGCAGACGCGTGGGCAGAGAGCCACTGCCGCCGCCAAAGGAGCTGCTGGCGGCGGCAGCTGACGGCGGCGCCAGCCACCCGCGGACTCGGCCACCGAGGGTCTCGTGTGCGGACATGATGACGAGGAGACTTGGCACAATCACGCACAGGCGCTGCCGGCTTATCTCCAGCCTTGCGACCAGAACATTTCTCCGTCCCGCAGCGCAGCCGCCAGCGCGCATGCTGCGCCAGCAGCCGATGCGGCTGGCACCCCTGCAGCTGCGCGGGCCGCAGCAGCGGGGGCCGCCACCACTGCAGTGTGCACGCCAGTTGGTCGCCCCCATAAGTTGCGGCCCCATCTCCTGCGCTGACGACAGTTGTACTGCAGGGCCCCGTGCCACCGCCACACTGGCCGCCGTGCTGAGGCCCGGCGCCAGCGCTCCCACGCCAGCGACGTTCCCAGGTTGCGCGCCGCCCTCGCCGCCACTCCTGCCCCACCCCGCACCGCCACGCCCTTAGCACTCTTCACCGCCCACCCCAACTCCAATCATACCCTGGGCCCCCGGCCCCGGCCCCGGCCCCGGCCACGGCCACGCCGCCAGCGCTCGCTAGCCCTTCCCCGCATTCCCAAATGAGCCCCGCTGAAACACGGTCCGAAACGGCTCACCGTGCCAACACACAGCGACGCCAGATTACCCAGCGGCATGGCAGGGCCCCCGCACTCCTCCATCAACACATCCTCCGGAGCCCTGGCGCTTGGCGCTCTCGGCGCGGAAGCAGCCCTCCTTGCCACCCCTGCGCCTTTCCCCAGCCCCGCTCCCTCAAACCCGAGCGCCTGCCTTTCTGCCTGCGCCTGCGCGGACCCCACCGCCCCCAGCCTCACCCTGGGCGGGGCAGGTTGAGCAACGACATGCTTCACAATCCTGATCAGTGCTGCAACGCACTTTTGGAACGAGGGTTGGGCACTGGAGTCATACGCGCAGCAGGCCTCGCCCAGCTTGCGCAAAGGCTTGTAGATGCTGCTGGGGCCGCCGCCGCAGCTGCTGCTGTTCCCGCTGCTGTTCGGCGGTGGCGCTGCCAATGCCGCCTCCGCCCGTGCCGCCGGCCTCCCATGGTCGTCCAGGCGCAGCGGCCCCGTGGCCAGGCCCACCAGCAGGCGGCCGTACGACACGCCCCTGTGCGGCTGCTGGCACGTGGCCATGTGGTACAGCAGGGCGCCGAACGAGTACACGTCGGAGCGCTTGCTGGGGCCGGTGTGGGGCACCTGGGGGCGAGGACAGCGTTCTGTAACTGGTCGGGACATGCCGTAGGCCATGCCGGACCGCTTGCCAGTGCCCTTGTGGGGCACCTGGCAGTGCGCGAGAGGCACAGCCAAAAGAGCCCAGGCAGGGATAGGCGTAAGCGCCATACGTGCTCTAGCAACAACCTGGGCAAGCCGCGAAGCCAGGCCTACCTGGTCAGAAGGCGCACATGAAGCGGGTTCTGTCCAGGTATGGATGACCAGGTTCGTGTGACACCAAAAACACCGGCGCTGCTGCGTCCATGGGCTCAAACATGATGCCAGTGCGTTGCGCAGCGTTTTTATACATGACAACCGCCCGGCTGTACTGCGGGCTGACGTTGCGGTGCAGCTTGGGGAAGAGGTCCATCGCCTCGTCGCGTGGAAGCGCCATCCGCTCATCCCAGAAGAAATGCTCATCCAAGACCTCTTCCGTGTCTTCGTTGTTATCTGGTAGCAGGAGCACCACGATGTCACGCACCGGACCATGAAGCAGGGATACGGAGGCCCGGTACTCCATTCCGGCATGCTCAAACTTGAAGTAGAGCGTCTCGGTAATGCGCAATATCTCATCGAACGTGTAATGCTTCCCTTGATGGTAGTTGTTGGAAAAGAAGCTATCCAAGGCCTCGTCGAGCTGCGGCGCCTCCAGCAGGTTCCCAGCAGCAGACTGTCGCGCCATGGACTCCACGCTGTTATCGCGCTTACCAGCAACCTGCTCCTCGCCTTCAGTGAGCACTATTCGGGTTACCGTGGTTGTGGCCCCGTGGCGCAGAAATCTCTTAAAACAACCCTGCGCACAGATTGTCTGGTAATAAGCTGCACGATGCAAGCTAGACATGCATACTGAAATCTGTTTTGTTCCTTGCACAGGTTCCTGAAGATGCATCTCTCTGTCGCTGGTAACCCCCGACTCCGCCGCAAGCTTGCTCCGAGACCGACGCGCAAGCTTGCTCCGAGACCTGCTGGGCACGTGGCGACGCAACAAGGTCACGATGACAAAAACAATTGCACAAAACTGTGTATACATTCTGCTTTAATAGGTTGTGACACACCGCAGCTGCCAGGTGCCGATAACCAGTTGTGACCCACCGACCCCGGCAGAGATGGGCGTGAGCGTGCCGGGGCCAGCTCTGGTTGCGTGTGGCGGCTTAACAGCCCCGAATGCGATGCGCTATTGCAATAGATCCAAGGTGTGCACTTGATGGCTGGCATCTTGCCATGCCGTGCCAGAGTGCCGGCAACACACGGCAGGGGCATGCACGCAAGGGCAGGACATATGTACAGGCAGCAGTCAGTCAGTCAGGTCAGTCAGCCAGTTACCACACATCCACACTGGCGTGCGTTGAACCCATACGAGCCGTAGGGCCCAGGGATAACTCATTATAGATGAAGTCAATTTATGCGTCGTTCATGCAACTGTGGGAGCGAGGGCACCATTGGCACGCATATCTCTGGTTGCATGCAGCAGGCGTACGTAGTAGTCCTTGCTGCCACCTGCTGTCTTTATTCCACCACTCCAGTAGCAGCTTGCTACGCAGCCCTTCCCTTGATCACCATCCACATCCACGCCGTCCTATCCTGCGACTGCAAACCATACATATCACATGCCTTAACACGACTGTCAACTGTTGCACGGTCACGGCCATGCATGCACGATCAAGGGAACTTGCCGCAGCTGACATGTATGCCACTATTGCCACACGCAGCCGCACCGTTGCACACATGTAGTTGTGCAGGGGCTACTGTCCCTGCACCGAAGCCAATGCACCGCCCTATAGATAGCGAGCTTAATGCATGTATGTGAATAAAGAAAAAATCACTCCAGCTCCTGACAGCGATGGCAAGAATACGGTAATCCGTGCCCCCTCCAGCGTTCAGGTCGCATGTCCTGGCATGTCCAAGACCTACCGAGACCAAGGTGCTAGGTTTTGGGCACAAAGGCCGTAGTTCCGTCAACCCCAATAGCAGCAAGGAGCCGCTTACGCAAAGATTGCGTCCCTCCTCACAACAGCTGACAAGGCAGGGTCCCAAGCAGCTTCCGCCGCTCAGTACGGTGGCACAACACACCGCAGCGAGACCACCCATGCGAATGCCAGATGCCAGCCACCGAAAGCAAGCCCCCTATGCATCACCTGCCTTGTGTAGCAGCGGAGCGGCCATGCAAGTCAGCAAGCCAGCACTCAGCGGCCCACGCCACGTCAACCACAGGGCCTGTGCGACGTGGCCACATCACTGCTGTGCGCCAGGAGCAGTCCTTGGGCGACCCGAGGTCAGCCATCTGCGCACAGGTGCACACGCCAAAGAAGCAAGGTCCAACCAGGTAGAACCGAAAAAAACAAATCCCCACGCTCGATGGCGCATGACCAAGCTTCGCATCTGCAGCGCACGGCAAAGTCGCTCGAGCGCACAGCGTAGCACAAAAGTGGTGTCGTGTAGCATGGCAGAGCGTCACCACCAACAGATAGATGCACTCATGGATGCCTTGCGCACAGCCTCTTGACCGACCTCAACCCGCACAACGCATGCTGGCGAGCCTGTTGTAATGACTACTTCCAAGTTAGGTTCCGTTCGCACAGACGGACTTGGCAATCACTTGTGGCGAGCGGTTCTTGCGCTGGGTACAGCAACGGCATGACTCCAGCGCGTGCGCCTCTCAGGACAGCCACAATGACGGGAACGCCTGAATCGCAAATGAGTTCAGCATAAGGGTATGAAGACATGAAGTGCAGCGCGTGGTACCCAGTAAACACTGCAACCCGCAGCTTGTAAAAGTGCTTGCCTGCCATCAGCGACTAGCACCTGCCACCAGAAACGCCCTGATGTGCTCTCCTACGTACCATGCACCTGACGTAACAGTTCCCAAGCGATGCCCTTGGTAAATGGCCACACCGTATCTATATCATTACTGTTGACGCAACAGACCGCGCCGATACAACTCACTCACCCAGGGCACACACAACGCTCACACCCAACCCAAAATTATCCACCGCCCATACCACTCCATCCTCCCTATCCACCACACAACTGTAACGGTACAAATAGAAGTGCAACAGTGGCCGTGATACACAGTAACCGTGACTTACTTCCACGCTGCACCATGCGTTCACTTATTGCATTACTGCCTTGCTCACCTGCATCATGACGCCAGCCACTTTTGCCCGGCCCTGCCCCGCCCCGCCCCGCTCCGCCCCGCCCCGCTCCGCTCACGGCCCCTGGCCGCCCGCCCCCGCTCCAGTACCCTGGACCCCCCGCCTCCTCCTTCCCCAGCGTTCCCGGACGAGCCGCGCTGGGACACGGTCCGAAACGGCACCACCATGCCAACACACAGCGACGCCGGAATACCTGGCGGCATGGCCGGGCCCTCACACTCCTTCGACAGCACATCCTCCAGCGGCAGGGCGCTGGGCATCCCCTCCACGGCAGCAGCCCTCCCTGCCGGCCCTGCGCCTTGCCCCAGCCCCGCTCCCCCGAGCGCCTGCCTCTCTGCCTGCGCCTGCCCAGACCCCACCGTCCCCAGCCTCGCCCTTGACGGGGCAGGCTGCGCTGCAACATGCTTCACAATCGCGCTGCAACGCATTTCTGGAACGAGGGCCGGGCGCTGGGGTTGTGTGCGCAGCAGGCCTCGCCCAGCTTGCACAGGGGCTTGTAGATGCTGCTAGGGCCACCGCCGCAGCTGCCACTGTTCCCACTCGTCATGGTGGTTTCAGCGGTGGTGGTATTGCTAGTGCTGCCCCCAGCCGTGCCGCCGATCTCCCGCGGCCACTCGTCCAGGCGCAGCGCCCCAGCGGCCAGGCCCACGAGCAGATGGCTGTACGGCACGCCCCTGTGCGGCTGCTGGCACGTGGCCATGTGGTACAGCAGGGCGCCGAACGAGTACACGTCGGAGCGCTTGCTGGGGCCGGCGTGGGGCACCTGGGGGCGCGTAAAGTGTTCTACAACTGATCAAAGGGCATTGCGCTGCCGGACCGCTAGCCAGTGCCGTTGTGGGGTATCTGGTGATGCGCACGGGACAGGGCGAACTAGCAACCAGGGTAGGGGCTTGCGCGCTCGGTCGAGAGGTTTGCTGCCTCAGGCGGCGGCGACAACCGTCAGCGGTCGTGCAGCAGCCGGCAGCAAGCGCACTGTCATGCCTGTGCAGGGCCCTACCTCTGGCGCCATGTACGCCACCGCGCCCCACTGGCTGTAGTCCGCGCCGGCCGGCAGCTGCAGCGCCTGCCCGCCGCTGCTCCCGCCGCCGGCCACTGCCAGGGTAGCCAGGCCAAAGTCGGCCACCTGTACGGCAGGCAATGCGATGGCATAATGCGCCGAGCGCCGCCGCCAATGTCAGCGAACAGCCACCCTGGCCACCTAACGGAAACCGCTTGCCGTGCGAGCGACCAGTCCTGCCCATGCGAAATACCCGTGCTTCATACACTCAGTGCTTCCGCGCTGCCCACCTTGGCCACGTAGCCCCGCTCGTCTGAAGCCCAGACGCCCCCGCTGTGCGGTGCCCCCGCGCGGCTCTGCAGGAGTACATGGCTGGGCTTGAGGTCCCCGTGCACCAGATCCTGCGGCACAGGCGACATCGGAGATACTTAGTGCGCCAACCAGCACAGAGCGGGCAAATCACCGCTGTGTAGCTCTTACCACGGCCTGTGTCACCCCCTGCTACGTGGCCCCAACAAGCGCCAGCAGGCCGGCAAATATGCACACGTGCAGCCACAGCCATCCAACAAGCCCCACCACGGTGGACGGGGCGGTTGGATGCCTTGCCCCGCGCACCCACCTGCGAGTGCAGGTACTCCATGCCCAGTCAGCACAAAGAGATCACCAGCACTAGCACCAACACTAGGCGCCAACACATGCCCCACCTGCGAGTGCAGGTACTCCATGCCCAGCGCCACCTCCAGGGCGGTGAACAGCAGCGCCAGCAGCTGCGGGTGCGTGCCGGCGGAGCGCTCCGCGGAGAAGGCGCCCAACTGGATGGCCTGCAGCACCGTGCCTTCATATAGTGCACAGCAATGGGGCGGGAGCGGGTGCCGATCAGACTGCGGCAATTGTGTATTGCAAGGCTCAATGCCATAATGTGCCAGCAGTGCCGCGTACCGCTGGGCACAGCCAAAAAAGCCGGGCGGCGGGGTGTGGACTATAACTCGCGACAGATTGTGAGGTGGGCTGCTGGGTGAAGTAAATTCCAACAGCCCCGAAACCACGACGCACCCTGGTTGCAGTACTCCAGCACCACAACGCGCGCCCATCTGCAGCAGCACAGCCGCCAGCGACAGCTGCTGCTGCACGTAATCGTCCTCCGTGGGGTTGCCCGTCCTGCGCGCACACGCAGAGCGCAATCCGGTTCGATGCACTGTAAGATACAAGGAGTACAAGCATCTCGACACTTCCTTATGGCCTACGTCCGGCCGTATGCCGTAGGCCGACCGTTAATGCCCACGTCAGCAACGGTGCTTTGCCGGCACTCGCTGACGTGCAGGTGCAAGCGCCTTCGGTGCCCCCATGAATCGCCCCCTCAGACCCACGGCCCCCAGGAGTATGCCATCCAGGCCTCCCCGCCCCACCTGAGCAGCTCGCTGAGCGACAGCGTGGTGTTGTGCAGGTCCCTGTCCCCTGTGACGCGCCGCACGCCGCGGCTGAGCACCAGGCTGCCGTGCCCCGACGCCAACCAGCCCGTGCCCAGCCCCGTGCCGGACACGTGTCCACGCGGCGGCGGGCTGAGCGAACCGCCTGCCACCAGCCCCGAGCCCAGACTGCCATGCGCGCTGCTGGCGCAGCTGCCCTCCGGGCCCAGGGACCGCCGCATGAAGGCTCCCGCCATCACGCTGGAGCTGGCGGTGCAGGATGGGGCCGCCCATGTGCGGCAGGTCCCCATACCCAGTGCGGCCCCACCAGCTGTCCCTGGGGCATGGCAGTCGTGGGAGTCCCTGCGGTTGCGTCCCAAAAGGCCAACGCGCCAGGGCTGCTGGCCGTGCCCTGGCCGTAGTGGCCGGACGAGTGTGGGTGCTGGCTGGGCAGTGTCCGTGGTCACAGTACATCCGGCCTGCGGCCAGACGCCCTGGCAACAGGTGGGCTTATTCGCCGCAGCAGGATGCTGCTGCTGGCCCCTGAGTAGTAGGCCGGATTGCCAACGTGGGCGGGGCTGCTGGGCATGGGGCCGGAGGCGTGGAGGTGGTGGAGGTGCTGGGAGGTGCTGGCGTGCGGAGCCTGAGACAGGTACAGGCAAGCAAAGTTAGGCGACAGGGTGTGGCAAGGCGAAGCAGGCAGGTGCACTGCTGGTGTGCACGGCGTGCTGGTGGTGGCTAGCGCAGGCAGGGAGGGGGTTGCAAAGCTCCGTGTACCCTCGAGCGCATACATGAGCGGGGTGAGGGGTACCGCCTTGTCCCACATCGGCCCTGTGAGCTTCTTAGAGCGCGCAACTATCGGGCCGAGCCCCTTATGCACCATTTAGTACCTTGCGATGTTGTTATGGCCCCACGGCTGGCGCTGCGCGGGCTGGACAGAGCCACGCGACAGGTAACCTGCAGGTAACATTCCTCGGCGGGGCCCTTTAAGGACAGCTTCACGCGCTTGCTGCTCATCCATACATAAGCTCGATACTGCCTACAGCCCAAGAAGCTGGCAGGGCGGGCACAGGAATCGTGCATCGTAAACCGCAAACTAGCCTTCGGGCACCGGGAGCAGTGGTCACGCGCAGCCATAAGCGATCCCTGACATTGTGATGTGACCTGGAGAGAGCCCAGGCACCGGAACGGGGGTGCCCCGCATACGTTGCCGCCCGTACTTCGTAGCTGCGTACGGCACTCGCGCGCATGGTCCACAACTGCAACCCTCATCCACAGAAACGGTGGAACCCTTACTCACGGAAAATCACTCATGACTTCAAGCCAGTCTCCATCGCCTACATCTGACAGTTGACTGGTTGCAGCAGGGGAGCTCCCCTGGGTTGCAGTGCGCTCGTGGAACCCGCGACGGGAGGCCTACGCGTCAGGGTCAAGCATCTTGTGGCAGGCAGCTTTCAGCACATTGGCTGGTGCCTGCCGTTATTTGCAGAGCGCTGAGTACAAAGCAGCTGGTTCAGGCTCCATCTCCACCAGTATGCTACACGAAACGCATATCGTCAGCTGGGCCCGCCTGGGAGTGCAAGCAAGCGGCACGGGTGCTGAGGTGCTGTGCTGCTTGCGAGGCGCAAGCACGTGCACGCTTTCTTCCACGTACTTTGCATTGGTGAGGTTGGCAGCTTCATCGCTGCTGCATCCAAAGCGATGTACGATTGTGCGTCCACTGCACCTCTGCACGCACCCAGGACACCGACGACACCCCTGGACGACACCGGGTTGCACCGGGCGTGGGGTGCTCGTGGACACTCCCAGCACCCTTCCCATCACGGATGGGGAGCTATCACAACACCACTGTACCACCTTCCACAGTCTGATTAAACAGAGGTTGCGTCTATCATCCCCCATCCCACCCTCGCAACATTGAGCCATTGTCAAGGCTGCCAAACACCAGTGGTGTCCCCTTCACATCTGCACTGTACACTCTGCGTGCAGCACACTGCTCGGCAATGCGACCAGCTCTTGCACACCCAATCCTGTCTCTATGCTCAAACAATATAGCCAGTGCCATGGGACGTGCATCACGCCAATCCAGCCTAGCCCCCTCTTGGCCTGCCAAACAGGCCAACCAAGCCCACGTACCCTTCAATGCTGCCATCAGAACAGGCTTTCATGTAGCTAACTGAGCGTCCTATCAGGCCAGCTGGGCATTGCCACCCAGGGGACTGGGCAGGGACCGAAGTACGGTCGTCCAGCTACTAGCCGTCGCATGTGGTTGTGCGCCTCCAAGCATGGCCCCCGCCCTGGCCCAGCTGTAGACCCGAGTCATGGCCACACTGTCGCTGTGCAACGTCGGACGGGCTGTGGAACACACAGGGGAAAGCAGGGCAAAACGTAAGACACTATCGTAGACGAATTTGACAGACAGCAGCGGAAGCAGTCACAGTGACGTTCAGCTGAAAAGCCCGAGGCCCACAGCTCGCCGCGCAGGATGCACTAGCACTTGTCTAGACAAGCTTAGAGGCCTTGTCTACCTGGTCAGCCTTGGAAGGCGTGCATCAAGCGGCGGATGTCCAGGTATGTCGAGCCGGTTTCAAAAGACACTCTGAAACGCAGCGCTCCTGGCACCTCGTTCTCGAACTCGACGCTGATGCGCTTTGCAGCGCGGTTGTAGAGAACAACTGACTGGGTGTACCGGGAGCTAACGTAGCTCTCCAGCGTCGGGAAGTATTCAATCGCCTCGGGGCCCAGCGCCACCCACCCGGGCTGTTTGTCCCAGACAAATTGGTTGCCCGCAACCTCTTCCCTGTAGGTGTAGCCGGCATTAGGCAGCCACAAAACCACAACCTTGCCGTAGGGTTCGCGCTTCTTCTGGACACAGGCCCGGTAGTCCACTCCGGCATGCGTAAACATGAATTGACGCTTCTCGCCAATCCCCATGATCATGTCGAAGTCGTAATGCTTGTCTTGGTGCATGTTCGTCTTAGAGAAGCTCTTAAAAACGTTGTCGAGCTGCGGCGCCTCGTCAGACGGTTGCATAAAGACTTTGTGCACCACGCTGTCGCCATGCTCGTTTTCCACCAGCTCTCCGCCTTCAGCGCGAAGCACTTGGGCAAAGGTGGTGGCGGACATTGCGGCACAGATAATCCCAATTTCAGGTATGAATTAATGATGAAGTATATTAACAGGGACAAAGAGATTTGACGTCCAGGCGGTCATGCTCACGCCTGCGCAAGATCGCCGCTGGGCCGTCCTTCCCATTTCGTACGACACTGCCTGGCACGAGGGCTCTACGCAACCGCACACAATACCGTCTAACTGCCTGCACTATTGATTTCTACTGCACAACTGCGCACTTGCATAGCCCCGACTTTCGCGACTTCAGCTCACATGCAGACAGCATGCGGGAGGACTGCACGCCAAAGCGGGGGACATTCCTCGCAACATGTTCGTTGGCAATTTAGACATTTGGCGTGCTGCTTCCGCTCTTACTGTTTTGCCGTTGCTGGGGCAGCCATGTCTTCGTTTCACTGGGTTTTAATGGAGCACATGGGATCAGGATTTGCCTATGGCGAGCAGTTCCTGCACTGGGTATCGCAGCAGCGTAACCTTGCGTGTGCTTCGAGACCGCACAGTGACAGGAGTGCCTGAATCACTCAGGCAGTAAGCTCAGCACGTGGGTACTGATTGGGTACTCGGCATAGTAGCCAAGTGCACTGAAACGAGTATTTCGTGAAGGTGCTCGCCTCCCTCTACCGACTAGCGCTTACAACAGCTTTATGATGCCCCTCTTCAAACCTCGTGCATGACGCAACAGCTCACTCTCCATGCCCATTAGCCACACTAAGGCTCAATTGGTGCAGTAGTAGTGCACCAGCTACTGTAGTACGCGCCTTAACCACGCACTCAACTGCTGCCTTCAAGTGCGCTCCCCTGAAATAAGGCTAGCCATTCTTGTCCCGCTCCGCACACCCCTCCCTCACCGACCAACCCGGCAGGGTACTGGGGCCCCGTCCTCGCTCGCTAGACCTCCCCTGCAGTCCAAGACCAGGCCCAAAAGGACACGGTCCAAAACAGCACCAGCACGCCAACAAACAGCTACGCTGGAACAACCAGCTGCATCGTAGGGCCCAGTAGGGCCCTCACACAGAAGCCCTCCCCGCCGCCCCTGACCCCTCTCCAGATCCCGCACCCCCGAGCGCCTGCATCTGTCCCTGCACCTGCACCTGCGCATGTCCCGCTCTTACTGCCTGGAGTCCTTATATTACGAAAAACCGTAAAAATTCCCTAGATAGGACGCGACGCTTCGACTTCGAAGTTATGGGTTCGATCCCCACACACTACCGGCATGGGTTCTTGCTCATGTCGTAATTATCTCGGCAGACCCGCGCTTGCGCGACTGCCACTATAAACCATCGCTTACTAATCCGGCTTATGGGCCCTGGTTGCCTCTCCGCCGGTGGATTAGGGATGTGGTCATTCCCGAAATCCCCTGACCTTTGACCTTTGACCTTACTGCACCCAGCCTCACCCTGGAGGTGGCAGGCTGAGCCGCGACGTGCTTACAACCCTTACCAATGCTGCAATGCATTTCTGGAACGAGGGCCTGGCGCTGGGGCCGTGCGCGCAGCAGGCCTGTACATGCTGGAGCAGAAGGGAAGGGGGAAACGGGGCTGCATGAGGCCGGTTCCGGAGCCAAAACCGGCCCAGCCGAATTGAGGCCCTGGCACGACGCCATTCGCTCGCCCGACTTTGTAACCTTATAGAGGACCAATGGTTTGCCCTGTTCACGCTCATACAGCACCGGTTGCAAAACTTCTTCACGGCTGGTCGCGAGGC
>VFQN01001759.1_pt1 | contig 35214 bp, 49 predicted proteins | sample 3512371 | NCBI WGS metagenome assembly VFQN01 (sample SAMN10412370, study PRJNA504923) | tailings metagenome | isolation source: Replicate 2 from Balatoc abandoned mine | place: Philippines: Itogon, Benguet | collected 2017-08-28 | reverse complement strand
CCCGCAGCAGCTGCTGCATCCGCCGCCAGTCCACCGCCCACGCCTCCAGACAGCGCAGCAGCGCCCGGGCGCCCTCCACCAGCGCCGCCATTGCAGTACTGACGGCGGCGGCGTGATGCCGTACAGCCGCCGTCATGAGCCCGCAGCATGCCACGTGCACGTCGTACACGTACTGCTGAGCCTGTACCGCCCGCTGTACGGCCTCCACGCACGACTGAACCCTTGCAGCGGGGTTTCTGCACGCGGCAACCGCCTGCCGTACAGCCGTTGCCAAGGCTGGAGGCCGCAGCAGCTGCGAGCTGCCGCTGCATGCAACCGCCGTGACAACCGCCGACAGTGCAGCAACCACCAGGGGTGCGTCTACGGAGCGGAAGGTTGCCTCACGGCCTAGGATAGACTCGAGGCAGCGCAGGGCAGCGCAAAAAGCAGGGCCCGATGCAGCCCAGGGCGCCACCCCTGCCTCCGCCACCTCTGAGCCCTGCTGCTCATCTTCCCCGAGAAAGGCCCCCGCACAGCCCACTGCGGCCACCACCTCTGTCAGGCCCACGGTGAGGCTCCGGCCGTGGGATGCGAGCACCCGCGTGGCGCGTGCGTCCGCTGGGGACTCGAGGCACAGCAGCAGGCAGTGCAGGGGCGGCAGCAGGGCGGCGGGGCTCGGGGCGTACAGTGACCCGCGGGTCAGCTCCCCGGACACGTGGCGCAGTACGGCGTCCAGCTGTACGGGATGGGCGACGGCCATGGTACGGCGGAAGGACTCGAGCAGCAGGCGGCGGGAGTGGCCGGCGGGACCTGGGGTGCAGGGGTAGGGGTAGGGTGCGTTGTACAGCCACTACAGGGCATGTCTTGTGCGACAGAACCGGCATGACGTGAGGTGATGCTATGGGGGCTACTTGGTGCCATCTCGTAACACGCAAACAACTTGCCGACAGGGTTACACAGGGTTGCAGGCAATAGGTGTAGGAAGCAGCGAGCGGTGCTGCAGACAAGCAGTGGTGTAGATGCGCTATGATGCAGGTGAAGAGGGGGTAGGGCTGTGCAGCAGCGCAATGGCTGGCTGCCCACCTGATGGGTCCGTGCCGGCGAGGAGGACGTTCCAGATGCTGCCCCCGGGACCCCCAGCAGCAGGGAACCTGCAAGCATTCCGTGAAACGTGCGTCATCGCCGCAGGATTATGTACATAGTGGTTGACACCTGCAAAGCGCGCATACCGGCCTTAGCCGCTGGCACCCACCCAACTACCCCAGTCGCAAGAACAGCACCTGCACCCATAGCCGCTTCCTCAACTGCGGTACACGGTAAACCACACGTGCAACTCCGGCCGCAGGTCGGGACAACGCCCACCAGGCCAGCAACCTACCCGGCATTGGCCCCATGCGCCTCGCACGCCTCCGCCATTAGCGCCTGCAGGATTGCCACTAGCTCCATCAGAAGGCCATCAGACGTGACCTCCCCGCAGCCCCTGCCACCGCCATCGCCGCCAGCCGCCGCGGAGCCTGACACCAGCTGCGTCGCCCTTCCATGCCCCACCAGCCAGGATCCCGCCGCACCGCTGGGGTTGTCCGCAGCCTCGGCACGTGGCAAGCACGGTAACACGTGTGCCACACCGCACACCAGCCCCAAGCAGTGGGCTAGCGGCTCCAAAGACACAGCGGCACCGCACGCAGAGGCGCTGCCAGAGGATTGGTTGCATCCAAGTCGGTCCTCCAGCTGCCGGCTCTGCAGCAGCCAGCCACACGCACGGCGGAGCAGCTGCGGCAGCCCTGGCGCGAGAGCTTGCAGCGGCGGGGCCAGCTGGCCAGCGGAGGGGTGCCCCGACTGACCCGGCTGTACGGCAGGGGCAGCAGCAGCGGGGCGCAGCAGCAGGAGCAGCTGGCCTAGGCAGGCCACACTGCAAAGCGCCGCGCGGGTGGCCAGGGCAGCGGCAACCGGGCTGGAACCAGCCTCCGGCCCTCCAGTGGCCACGTTCCCTGCTGCAGCAGTAGGTGCTGCAGCTGCCACTGCGCCGTCTGCCGCGTCCCCTACGTCTGCTATTAGCTGCTGCACGTCGCCCATGCTGAACCCCCCTGCACCGCCATCCTCCGCGTCCTCTTCCCCGTCCCCTGCGGCCGTGCCAATGGCACATCTCTGCACAGCCGGCTTCTCCGCCGCCGCCGCCAGCGCCGCCAGGGCCAGACGGCACGCCAGCAGGTTTGCCGCCTGGCGACCACCCGCCACACTGCACTGCGACGCCCGCGCCGCCGCCTGCTGCAGCTGCCTCCGCGCTACCACCTGCAGCGGCCCTGTCTCTGCCCCTCCCAGCACCACACGCAGCAGCTCCCCAGCACCTGCCACCACGCGACAGCACAGCAGCTCTCCGCTCCCTCCTCTAGTGCCGTCACCCTGCTGTTCCTCCTGATGTCTTCTCCCGCCTGCGCACGCAACGCGCCACCCTTCCTCGTCGCACCCCGCCCCTTCCGCCGCCAGCAGCTCCGAGACCGCCGCCAACCACCCCAACAACCGCTCGTCCAGCGGGTCGTCGTACAGCCCGCCCAGGAACCCAGCCGCCAGACCCGCCTCCCCTGCCTCCGCCTCCGCCGTGCCACGTGCCAGGGCGGCATGCAGCCGCCTCAACGCCCCCAAGCCCGCTGCCGCCGCCTCCACCAGCCGCTGCCTGAGCTGCAACAGCTCATCCCCGACCCCGTCGCTGCCCCTGCTTCCGTCCGTGTGAACCCCTTGTAGCTTCAGCAGCGCAAACGCTTCAGCTAGCGCAGCAACGGCCGTAACAATCTGCCGCCCTGCCGCCTTGAGCCCCCGGCGCGGCAAGGCATCTAGGTGCAGGTGCAGGCGTGGGTGCGGCTGTGGGCCATAGGCCTGCCCCCGGCTGCGTCCTGTCCCTGCCTCCCCGCCGTCCGACCCCAGGGCCTCCAGCAGCAACTGCAGCTGCTCCAGGTCGGTGTGTAGCTGTTCGGCCCCATCCACATCCACGCCCACACCAGCAGCAGGTGCACCAGCAGCACCAGAGCCGCGCGCCTGCTCTGGCAGCGACGGCAGGTCAAGCCACGCCGCCGCCTGCTCCTTGAGCAGTGTCTTCAGCTTCTTCTTGCTGCTGCCACCGCTTGCCGTTTGCTCGCCGTGGCCCTCAGGCTGTTGCTCTCCGTCCCCGCTCCCCAGCGCTGCCGCTTCCGCCCCCAAGGCAGCCAGTCGCGTCCTGCTGGCAAGCACACCCGCAGCCCGCTCCCCTCCTAGCTGCAGCTGCTCAGCCTCCGCTGCTCCCTTCCCCGGCGTGCTCTTCCGCGCCTTCTTCCGCGCCCGCCGCTCCCCGTCCGTCGCATCCGTCCCCTCACGGTCTGCGACGCCGTTGGCAGCAGCAGTACCAGGCAGCTGCACAACAGCATGCCCGACACGGCCCAACCGCTCGCCAACCGCCGCCGCCCATGCGTACGGCAGGGCTTGCCGTACACCCTGCAAGCTCTGGTACTCCAGCAGCCTCAGGCACGCACCACTAGACGAGCAGAACAGCCCTAGGTACCCCTGCCGCCCTACTCCTCGTGATGGGACACCTGCGTGAGGCCCTGGGGTCCGCGGCCCGGGAACCTCCCTTGCCTGCGCCGCCACACCCGCCTGCCTGTGCTCCTGCAGGTGCTGCTGCTGCTGCCGCCCGCAGCCCGCCACCACCACCGCCTCCACCGCCAGCTGCAGCACCTGCGATAGGTGTTGCTGCTGCGCCCACGGCCCCACGCACCCCATCAACGAAAGCAGGTCGCCCCACATGCCCCTCAGGGCCGCTGCGCCGCCGGCAACGGCCGCCACGCCACCAGCTGCCCCTGCCCTCGGGCTGCTTCCACTGCCATGCCATTCCGTGTTGCAGCCCGTGTCTGCACAGGCCGCAGACGAAAAGGGCGCCAGTAGTAGGGCGGCGAGGGACGCCAGCTCACCGGCCTCATCCCCCTGGTCTGTGACCTCTGCTCCTCCTGGGGCTGGAGCCGGTACTGCCCCGGCGGTAACCTCGGCACGTGTGCGGCGCGGCAGCGCATGGCTGCGGCGCGTGGACCGCTCGTGCAGCACCTGCATGCGGTGGCAGCAGCACCTGCAGGGCGCAGAACAGGGGCCAGGTTGGGTTAACAAGGCATGTCCGTGAACCAGGAGCACAACGCAGCCATACTTGTCGGCAGACGTGGGGCAGGAACCACACCAGGCGTTGGCATGCTTTGTGCGTTACCAGCGACCAAATTCTTGCTGGCAGCGTCGAAGCGCCGGATGCCGTGGAACCCGCTGCTCTGCAACGCATCATGTCGCACCATCCAGGTGGACCGGTGTGCTGAGGGTGCGCACCACGCACCTGTAAACAGCTGTGGCTAGGCGCGCCTCCGCCGCCTCCGGCGCCCAAGCCCCCGCCGCCCCCGCAGACTTCGCAGCCCCCGCCGCCGCTCCCCCCGGCAGCACCAGCTGCGCCAGGCCCTGCAGCAGGCCCTCGCGGCACGCCGTGGATCCCGCCCTTTTGAGAGCCTTGCGAACGGCCTTGACGGCAGCGGCAGCTGCACCACCATCGCCAGCGCCATCCTTCGCTGCCGCCTCAGCGTCCGCCCCATCCGCGCGGCACGCTGCGTCAAACACCGCCGCTAAATAGCCCGCGTCTTGCAACGCCTGGGGAACGCGCAAGTCCAGAGCACACCAGGCGGCGCGCAAAGAGTTGTGAACGCAGCAGTCGCAAAAGGCAGGTGTCAGAGCTGGCTTCAGCAGCCCCAGGCTGCATCCGAGCGCTTGAGGTGTACGCCGCAGCTTTGCGACGCACACACTGCAGTTCCTATCCAATGGAAAACCCCCATATTGAGCTTGTAGCTTGCAGCAGTCAGCGCCGCCCCTCACCTGGTCCTGGGAGTCCGACTCCGCCCCCGGCGCTATGCCCATGCCCAGCAGCGGCACCACCTGGGGGTGCAGGCTGGCGCACGTGGCATTAACGCGCACCACGCTGCCGTACAGCTGCAGCAGTACGGCAAGCCGCGCCGTACACAGCTGCAGTCCCGGAGAGCCGCCCGCCTCCTCCCGTACCGCCGCGCGCTGCTTGCCGTACGCCCGTAGCGAAGACACCAACGGCTCGGCTACGGCACGCAGCAGCTTGCGGTTGGCGGCGTCGGCGGGCGCGGCGCTGGTGAGGTCCAACCGCAGGGCCCCCAGCAGGCTGTCGTACAACGAACCAACTGCCAGCAGCAGCTCTCCTTCGCCGGCGGCGCCGCTAGCGCCACTGGTGGCGGCGGCGGGGCTCTTGACGGCGTCCAGCCACAGGCGCAGGTCGTCCGCCACCCACTCCATAAGCGAGGCGAGCTGACCTGTGGGAACAAGCGTGGGTACCGTACGCGGCCGGAGACGCCGGAAGTTACGTAAAGGTTTACTTAGTTTGATCTAGTGTCAATTGTGAAGGCGACAGCCACGGCAGGGATGCGCAGCAAGGCCCCTCCAGGTGTGTGTATGTTTGCAGAGCGCTCTGCCTCTGCCTCTCGAAGAAGGACTCACCCGGTGGGGCCGACGCAGCCGCCTGCCGCACCGCCGCCAGCACCTCCCCTCGACACAGCAGCCGCCCCAGCACCGCACCGTCGCAGGTGCCCACACCACCGCCGCAACCCTCACGCAACGCGGCGCTGAGTGACTCGAGCAGCGACCTGAGCTGCCTGAGGTCCGAGAACGCCCGCACCACACGGTGCAGAACTGCAGCTGCTATGGCACCGCCCATGCTGCCGTGGGCTGTCAGGGCGGTCGCAACTGTGCCGGCTGACGCCGTGGGCTCGCGGGGGAAGCCGTGGACACGTGGCGGCGTGGCTCCGGCGGCGGCCCACAGCAGGGCCCACATGTGCGGCAGGTGGGGCACCAACACCCTGGGGAATGACGCATGAGGGAAGGGTGTGGGTTACGGGCGGAGGCAGGGTGTGGCAGGGACCGGGAGGTGTTGCGTCCACAGGGGCACGCTCGGGCACAAGTGTGGCACGTTGTCCGTGCTATTGCGGAAGCTCTCAAGGAATGCAGCACGCGAACGGTGTGGTATTCTTCCACGGTTCTGACGTTGCACAGTGCTTGTGGGTCGCCGATTGCAAGCAATGGGGCCACCGGATGCACTTGCATCCAAACCTACACACGGCCAGGTATAAAGCGGCCGCACCTGTGCTCCAAATCCAGCACGGCACACAGCGCGAGGGAGGTGGCCTCGCTCACTCCACCCACAGACGCTCGCCCTGCTGCTGCTGCTCCTCCTGCTCCTGTCGCTCCTGCCGCTGATGCCTCCGCCCGTGCTCCGGTCCCAAGCCCGATGACCTCGCGCACAATGGCTGCCAGGACGGCGCGGTGCTCGCCTGTGACGTCCCGTGTGGGCTGGTACGCACCCACATCCTGCAATATGACGGCGGGAGGGCATGGCACGGCCCGGCATTGCCGGTGTTGGGTGACCGTGCGCGCTTGTGAGTTTCCATGCCAGGCCCGACGCAGCTACCGGTACCCGCGCAAGCCTATTGAAAGTACGTTAGCAGGTCCAGATTATGCCAATAAGCACAAAAGCTGGGTTCTGTCGTATTAAGCCCCGAAACCAAGCTCGCACCTTCCCGGCCGCCAGCACCGCTGCCACCGTCAGGAGCCGCCACGCGGGCACCCCCGCCTCTCCAACAGCACCACCAGGGCCACCGCCAACAGCGTCGCCCTCAGCTGCAGGCGCCACCGCACCCTTCCCACTTTCCGCCAGCTTCCGCCGCTTTGCCGCCCGGCCGCCCTCCTTGCCACCACCACCACCCCCGCCGCCACCAGCCGCTTGCACGCTGGACGGCGGCGGCGGCTGCAGCAGCAAGTACGACATCGCGACCATGGCCTCAAACTCGGCGGCTGGTTGAGCGGCCCTGGAGCCGACTCCCGGGGCTTCCACGTGCTCCTGCCCTGCTGCCTCGGCCCCGGGGGCTGTGGCATCGCGGTTGCGGCGGGAGGTCCCCCCGGCAGCAGCAGCAGCCGTCCCCGCCGCTGCATCCGCCTCCAGAATGCGGCGGTGGCGGGCCAGGGCTGAGCAGTAGGTGCGCAGCAGCCAGGGCACGGCCAGCAGGAGGGTGGAGGGGAGGCTGCTGCTGCTGGTGTGTGGGTCATGTGGTGGTGGTGGGGTGGGGTGGGCAGCGGGGCCGCTTTGGCTCCGGTCAGCAGCCCACACTGCATCCACCAGCACCTGTATGGAGTATTCGTCGGGCACAGCAAGGCGTCTGTATGCAAACGTGAGGCACACGATGTACGCGTCGACACAGTGCCTTACTCCTGACAGCCCCTACCAACAACGGGAACGCCTGAATGCCTTGACGTGCTGCATCCCTGGGCACAGCAAGACATTTCATGTGCCCTTGCCATCCACACCCTGCCCACCTGCAGGAGCTGTCCCGTGTAGCTCCGCTTCACGGCCGCAGCAAAACCAGGCAGCAGCGCCTCGGTAGCGGCCGACGCTGCTCCACTGCCGTCCCCGCCCCCATCCTCGCGCCCTCCACCGCCCCCGCCCTCCGCTCCCTCCGCCACCTCTGCGCCAGCAGCTCCAGCCGCAGCGGCCTTGCCCCCCTCCGCCTTTCCGTCCGCCCCGTCGTCCGCCTGCCGAACCACCACCTGGCCCATGACCTGCAGGGCGCACGTGACACAGGCAGCGTGGTTGATAGGGCCGACACCCAAATGAGTATCGTAGTCGGCAAGACGTCACAAGACCAGAATGCAGCAGCCACATGCAAGCACCTCATGGCAACATTCTTACCGCGCCAAGTGACCTCATACCCGTCCTGGGCCCCGCCCCACCCTCGTGCCTTTCATCCCACCCCTCCAACCCACCATGGCTCCTACCTGCTCGACTCCGCCCCGTTGCCCGTCACCACCACCACCACCACCACCACCACCCGGTACCCCATTTCCCACCCCCTCGCACCTCCGCCAGGGCATCCACATGGCTCTCATGGAACAGCACCGCCGCCAGCAGCTGCCCCACTGCTGCCGACAGCTCCGCCGCCGCCGCCATGCCCCCGCCGCCGCCCTCCGCTCCTCCGAAACCCGCCGCAAATGCCGCCCCCGCCGCCTCAGGCCCCAGCACGGCCCGAAGCGTGGCTCCCAGCGATCCCTCCGCAACACCGCCCCCGCCCAGCTCGCCGCGTGCGCCATCTCCCGGCGGCGCACTTACATCCACCACCGCCCATTGCAGCAGCGGCAGCAGCAGCTGAGGCGTGACGAGCGCCTGCCACACCTTCCGCGGCACGGGGTGCCCCTGGGCCGACCCGTGGGTCAGCCTCACGGCTGCCGTACACAGCCGCGCCCACACGCCCCGACCAGCTGCTGCTCCGTGCCCACCCGCCGTGCCATGCACATCCTGCTCCACGTGCTCCACTCGCCCGCTGCCCGCCGCTCCTCTGCTGCCGGCTGTGCCCCGTTTGCCATGAGCCGGGCCGGAAGCAGCAGCAGCTGCACCCATGGTGGTGGTGGGGGTGGGGGTGGCTGTGCACGCGTCGTGCTGCACCTCCGCCACAGCTGCCAGCAGGGCGGTGCAGTGCTCCAGGGACGGCCGCAAAGGCTGCGACCCGGTGATACCCCTGACGCTGTGCAGCGGGGCCGCCAGGAGGCTCAGGGACACAGCGATGGCGTCGCATAGCGGCAGCAGGCCGGCGGGCTGGACGGGCGCCCCTGGTGTGGGTGCAGTGACGCCGGCGTGGTAGCCGGCCATCCACCTGCAGCCAGGCGTGGGTTAGCAGCGCACGAGGTTTACTTTTTGCATCCGAGGGCTGCACGGCTAAGTGCAGTCGGCAGAGAGTTTGTGACAAGGAAGGGGTTGACTGGAGTGTCTCTCGCCCCGCCCCCCACCGGCTTCTTGGCATGGGCTCCTATGGTGTGAACGCGCATGTGCTCGCACCTGCTTGCATCTGCGTCTCGGCAATGGGCTCTTGCCGTCACAGCTACCGCTCCCCTACGAGTGGACCCCCGTCGGTAACCCGCCAGGGCACAAGGGTCGACGTCCAGCCAGGCCCCAAACATTCCCCAAGGAAGCATAACCCACCTGAGGCTCTGGGCAGCCGCAGGCAAAAGGGACCCAGGCACTCCGCCCTCCCGAAGCACTGCGCGCACGGGCCTTCCTCGCTCCAGCAGCATCCGCAGCAGCCCCCACAGCCCCATAAGGTGCGTGGCGTAGGCCACATGCTCGGCAGGCAGCTGACCCTGCTGCGCTGCATTAGGTTGTTCCTTTGTGCTCCCATTGCCAGCTGGAGGCTTAGGGGGCTTCAGTTTAAGGAGGGAGGCGACGGTCCATTCCAGCACCGTTCGGTAGTAGGTGGCAAGCACCTGGTATGGCAGTTGAGTGCTGCTAGGAAAGTCGGGACCGCATTCCGCTGAGGCAGTGCTTTGGTTTGCGTCTTCCCGAGCTGCTTGAACGCCAGTGACGACTGCAAGGAGGTTTTCGGCAAGTGCGAGGGCGAGCTGCAGCTTACTGTTGGGGGGATGGGGAGGCAGCAGTGTCGGGAGGGCGGTTAGGACTCCACCCGCGTCCATAGTAGATGACACAGAGCAGTTTAATGTTGACAGTATTGCTGTTCTGATTTTATGAGCATCGCGAGCGGACGACTAACCTGCTGTCGACGGCGCTGCTGGCGGCCCCGAGGCGCCTTATGCTCTTCCCTATATCATTGTCGACCTCCATTGCTCTAATTCTAGCAACTTGAACAGTGCCTGAAGCAGGCTCTTCCTCGAAAAGTCGGGACGAACGAGCATTCCATGTTAACCGTGGGTGGTGGGACACGCTTAACTAACTACAAGAAGACAAATTGAACAGATGTTCTGATCATGTCAATAGTTACCTGCGAATACTGCGTCCTGGATACGGCATGAGTAAGGCGATGTCACAGCTCACAGGTACATCCTGCCTCCTGGACGCTTCATTCGCTTCGCTACGCAACCAGGGTGCCAAGGGCTTGAGGACGCTTTGACGTCCGGCTGTTACAGGCTGGGGAACTGCCATCACTGCACAACGCAATCTGGTTGCCGTTTCCCCGACCTCCGTTCCCCTCTTTCCACAAGACGTGTGCGGCACACGTGCCTCACTAGCTGCCCCCCTTTCCCCATAATTGCTGCGCATGGTTGCCCTTTCGAGTCCAGAGTACGCGAGCCCATGAGACCAAGACCAACCTGGCACACCGAGTTAGCACAGGTATACAGTTACAACATGGTACCGCACGGCGCTCGCAAGGGGCCGATAAACGGCACAGCCGTCCGGCCTTGCAGGACAACGCTCCAAATCCCGCCCTTTGCCCCACCACACCCCTCCACCCCTCCCCGGCCTCTGCCCCAAGCTTGCCAAGCAGCCCGCACCCCAGCCCCTGCCATCAAGTCCTCCCCCCTCAGGCCGCAGTCTTTGATATCATGGCCCGCACGCTGGCGGGCGAGTGCACTGCTTTGAGGTCCGGGTTCTCCCGCAGGAACTCGAACGCCTCCTGCTGCGCGCCACGTGCCCGGTCCAGCCGCGCCGTGTCGTCCCCGGCACGTGTGGACGAGTCCCAGCCGCCCTCCGCGCCGCCCTCCCCCGCCAGTGCCGCTCGCCTGGCCGCCGCGGCCTCTGACTTCATCCGGCTCGTGGTGGTAGCCCTGCGAAGCACGTGGTCGGGCCACGTTAGGATGTAGCCGAATAGCCGTGTAGGTACCGGTGCGGGCATGCACCTTACTGACGTGGAAAAGCACGTCCAGCCAGGCACGGTACAGCAGCTCTTGCGCACAATTCTAAGTGCACAGCCGCGCTTACAGTGTAGCATGCCTGGTGGCTGCCCTTCACTGCGCGGCCGTACCTTGCCAGCAGATGCCGGCAACAGAGCCGCGTCGGTACCAGCAAGCCTATCCATAACGCACCTGCTGAAGGTGCTCGCCCCTCCCTCCGACAGCCCCGCCACCGACGCCCCGTCATCGTCCTCCCCTCGCGCCGCCCGCCGCGCCGCCGCCGCCGCCGCGCCCGCCGCCGCCGCCTGCCGCATAGCCACGTGGTTCATGGCACGCACCACGCCCGCCCGCCACGCCTTCTCGTTGCCAGGCGTGGGCCCGCCCCGACCCTGGGGGTCCACCATGGCCTTAACGTCCTCCTGAGGGAACGTGGGTAAGGGACAAGACTGAAACCGTGTGGTAGCTTACGTACCAGCTGGGGATAAGCCTCGTGTCGCCAGGGGAGGCTATTGTCGTTGAGAGGCATGCGGAACCAGGCGTGCCCGGCACCGCGTTGTGTTGGCGTACCATACGGCCAGCCTCTGATCAGAACCTCAGCAGCCGTTGCGAGGCACGTAGCATCCCTTGCCTTGTATGCTCGGGGTCACCAGCTGCTGCTCTGCGTCCCTCGGCCTCCCCAGCACAACCCCTGCAACCACCACAAGCAAAACGCCTACCAGAAAATTTCCCCTTCCCTGTTTATACCGGTGTCCCGGCTAAGCCCCTCAATCACCCCTCACGCCCTATCCCCTCCGCCCCACCTGCAGCTGCACGTCGTCCAGGGAGGACACAAACGAATCAAAGTCCAGCCCCTCCGTGAACCGCAACAGCTCCTCTTCCTCAGCGTCCTCCAGCCTCTCAGCCTGGTCACACGACAGCGCCCACGCAGGCCGCCCCGCTCCCTTGGCCCCGGCCCCGCCCGCGCTCCCGCTGCGCCCACCCGCCCGTTGCCCTGCTGCGCCTGCGCTAGCGCTGGCGCTAGCGGAGGCGGTGCCGTCTGCGCGGTCTGAACGCGCGGAGGTAGGGGGCTCCAGGACGGTGGTTGCTTCGCGGAGAAGGTCGTCCACAAAGCTGCTCATGGCCGCGTGTTCCGGTCTGGAGGCGGCCAGCCGTGACGTGGCCTCGAACATGAGACCGTCCACAAAGTCGGTGACGTCCTCAGCGGCCGCCGCAGGTGGTGGTGGTGTGGTTGTGTTGCCGGCTTTTGCGAAGCGTACTTGTCGCGCGGGTGAGGAGGAGTGCGGGGAGGACGTGGATGCGGGCTCGCCGTTGGCGGGTGCTGCTGCTGAGGGGATGGAGGCAAAGGCTGCTGCTTTGGCCTCCAGGGTTTGCTTCACGGCCTCTGCGTGCTTGGCTGGGCGCCAGAAGGAGACCTCCTCGCCGCTGAGGATGGCGGAGCGCAGCTGGGTGCTGGGCACGACGTGGTGCATGGAGGGGGAGGGGTCGCACACCTTGTGAGTCGACGCAGCGACGCAGCGATGCAGCAACAATGATGCTGGCAGGTAGGACACGCACCGGGATGCGGGGTACCGTAATCGTGCTGGCAGGACTTCCGTGAGCAGATGACATGTGTGAGCTGGTGTACAGCAAGAGGAGACCCGCACAGTGCAGGTGGAGCGTACGGCATCCTGGGTCCTGGGTGCAGCTGTTTGCCGTAGCCAGTGCGCCAGGTTCCCCACGCTGTCCCCCAAACCCCCTTGCAGTGGCGCGGAGCTCCCGCCGCCCTCACCACCACAGCAGCCAACCTGAAGGATGTGACTTGCTGAGACTTCATCGCCTCTGCCGCCCGGCGCTGCTCGTCTTGCGCTGCCAAATGACGGTTTTCATCCTCTAGAGCCCGGACAGCTGCCCTCGCTTTCGTAGTGACACTGACTTGCTTGGGCGCTAAGCTAGGAGGATAAACCTGCGGTTGAAGGTAATTTCGTCGGCTGTCGGTAACTCAACGGCCGAAGGCCTTGCATGGCGAACCGCATGAACCGCTATCCTGACCTTGTGGGCCGGTGTAATCCCAACGGGATCCAAACCGACAGTAGGCGATGTTGGAAGGAATGGTTTTAACCCTTGGGCTGAATCGACCTGTGTTCCAGGGCTCGGTCGCTGACATAGCATGGTGTCTAGGGCAGCCATTATCGGAGCAGTACAAGCGCAACTTAGTATAACGACTGTCTGTTTAAAGCATTTGGGGGGTACACGGTGCGTTCAGTAACATCGATGCTGCTTAGAGCCGCTTCCAGCCCTGGGTTAGGGCTCTGCCGCATTGAAGGGCCGTGTGCAAAGCGCATGCACCCCATGCGGTCGTGCACATCCCTCCATAGCCCTTATACCAGAGTAAAAGCCGAGTCACCACTGCACGCGCTCTGGAACTGCAAGGACATGCGGGCGTAGCAAAGGTCGGCTGACGCAGGCTGACGTTGGCTGGCTCCAGAAAGCTGCCCTTCCTGGCCCCCGCCAGTCCCCCGCGCGTACCAGGGGGCGTACGGTATACCGGGCGAACGCCTACAGCAATGCTTCATCATTCCTTCGTACGCCTTGCACGCAATGCATGTGAGGCCTTCCGTTCACTCTCTCCACTTTGTAACAGGTAGATGACCGGTGCTGCGCTGTAAAGGCCAGGGGCCTCTCTCCTGGTAAAGGCTGGATAGCCGATTGCTGCCGGCATTGCTGGTCACCGTGTGCGGCCACACCTGTACCGGTAGTGGCTCTGGAAAGCAATGTCCCAACCTTACAGGTAGTTTACAATGGGAGCGCGCAGCGGATGCATGCGCGCACTTACCAGAACCCGCACTCCTTGCCCTGCCAACACGTTAGCCCATCTGGCCCTGCAGTCCGGCCCTGCGCCGACAACCTGCCGTGTTACGCCAACTAGCACAGCCTGCTCATGCCAGGACACGCCCTTTATTACAGCCGTAACACCTGCCGCTCAAAGCCTACCGGTACTCCTGCCCACAAACACCTGCTCTCAGCCCTGAAACAACCCTGCCCCGAATATGCGCTGCCGGTGCGCAACGCGCACGGGTGGGCTGGTGATCCTGCCGTGCACCCACCAGTACACTTACGTACAACACAGCCACAACGGCGGTCCCGCGTTGTGCGCGCACATGTCCACCCCGCCCCCGCCGACCCATGGGTCATTACGCCACCACTCAATTCGCCCCAAAAGCCTTGTCGTGGCTGCCGTGTCGTGGCAAAGCCAAAATGCACCCCCTGCCCCCTTTCCCCATCCACCGGCCCATGGCCCATTACACCGCCACCCCCAACCCTCCCCCGTTAAGACAGGTCGAAGGAGCCCTGGCCCTCCCGAATGGCGTACATGAGGCGCGCCGCCATGGTCGCCTTGCTGCTATAGGGCGGCAGCTTGATGTAGTTGGCGCACGTCATGACGGAGGGCAGGTCGGCGTCCGCGGCGCATGCCGGCACGCCGCCGCTGGGTCCTCCGCTGCCCAGGCTGGCCAGCACACCCGCCTCCTGGAAGCTGCCCACCGGGGTGGGGCCCGTGCTGGGGCCGTCCGTGCCGCTGCGGGGCGGGTGGGCACAAGCACGTGCGTTAGCCGTGTGACAACAGGCTGCACCAGTGGTGTTAAATGAGTGCTGCGAGTGCGTCGCGCCACAGCACGGTGGTCATGCAGAAAGGCTCGAGGCCCCTGCTGGGATGTCCTTCAGCTACAAGCACCCTGACACCCTGAATGTCAGTCACAGGGTCCCGCATGGAGTGCTTCCGCACAGCAGGTCTGGCTAATACACAACAAAAAGCCACCACCACACCCACACTCCTAGCCACACCAGGTCCCACCTGGGGTGCTTGCGGACCACTGTGAGGCGCGGCTGCAGCGCCGCCAGCCCCCCGGGCGGCAGGCGCGGGCAGCCGGTGACGAAGCGCAGGAAGGCGCGCTGGTCGGCGGCGTTGAGCTCAGACAGGATCTCCAGCAGGTAGCTGCAGTGAGATAGGGACAGCAGGCCAGTTACTGGTGGTGCACGTACGTTTGTGATTGCCATGTATGTTCATATATGTCGGGTCACGGTCAAGAGGAGGACTCCTAGATCAGGAGTCCCTGCCCCAAATCAACGGCTGCAGGGATAGAGCGCCAGCACCGCGTCCGCATGTGAAGTTCCGGGGTTAGCCACGCCCGGCCGCCGTCCTATGCCCCCGCCCCCCGCCTCACCGCACGGGCGTGCTGGTGGCCGTGTATCCATGGTCGAACTTGATGGCCTCCGCCAGGCTCTGCAGCGTCCAGCGCTCCCCGCTGCCGCACAGCAGCACCTCAACCTCGTCCTCGTGGAACACAGACAGTGTGCTACAACGTGGGGAGCGGACAATACAGTAAGATCAGTATGATGGAAGTAAATACCGTATCAAGGGCTGGGGTCCAGGCGTGCTACAGGCTGTCGACGCCCTGCAGCGATCTTGCTGACTGTGGGTTAGCGTAGGGGCGCGGGGCTCAACGCAAAGGCAGACCAGAGCACCCTGTTCAGCCGCTGGCCCGGGTGAACATCTAGCTGCAATCCAGGTGGCACCTCCCCAAACCAAACCTGAATGCCATTACACTGCCCACCGCTACCCACCTGAGGCTGAACACCTCATTGAAGCCCTCCCTGAAGGCGCCCATCTGCGCCGCGATGCCCGACCCCAGCGTAGCGTCCACCACCGCCGCAATGTACTCCCCCAGCTGCTCGGGGGTGGACACCACGGCGTCCGCGCCGCCGGGCCGCAGGGGGTAGCCGGGGTAGCCTGCAGGGGTTAGGAGGACAGGTGGAGGTGGTGGGCGGAGCGACAAGAGAAAGTTTGATGGGCATTGCGGTGATGGCGTGCACTGACGGTGCTGCCTGGCAACACTGCACATGCTTACAGGAGCTGCGGCTACTTCAGTACGACGCAGTGCCACGCTAGGCAGCGAGCCGGCGCAATGTCCCCCCAGCAACGGCCCAAGCTCCTGCCCTGCACACGCGCGTGCGCACTTCGCCCCCGGAATGCCACCACGCTCACCCGGCAGCTCGAAGGTGATGCACAGCTCCTCCAGCGGCACGCCGTCCACCAGCAGCGGCCCGGCCGCCGCCTCTGTCCCTGCCCCCGCTGCCCCCATGGCTGCTGTCGCCCTGTGTGCTGCCAGCGCAGTGTGCAGGCGCTGCAGCGTGGCGCCCAGACCAGGGTCCACGCGGGACACGTCCCACAGGTCCAGGGGCGTGCCCAGAGCTGGGGAGGGTGAGAAGGATGAGCGCAGGGGAGGGATTCAGCAGGGTGCCAAACGTACATGCCAGCTTTCGGGTGTGTAAGAAAGCTATGTCGCGATTTACAGGGCATGGGCGCACGGCGCGGCGCAACGCGGAGCCAGCGAGATGCACGATGACGGACGCATCTTGGGTGTTGCGCCCGGCCACCCGCGACGCACCCGCGGCGTAGAACACGTGGCTTAGCGGCAGGTCCAGCAGGCGGTTGTCCTGCAGCGCCTTGGCCACCGTGCGCCCCAGCAGCTTGAAGTGCTCCTGCACCGCCCGCCCCGCCGCCGCGGCCGACCCCCCCGGCCGCATGTCCGGCGGCAGCGGCCGCGGGAACAGCCCCCACGGCGCGTTCACATAGTCATCGCTGGACGACGCCGGCGCGGGCCCGCCCTTGTCGCCTGCTGCACCGTCGCTATGGTGTTGGTGCTGGTGGTGGTGGTGTGACGCCTCCCCACGCCGCATGGGCACAGTCACCGCCGTCACCGGCCCCGCCGCCTGCACCACCTGCTGCTGCTGCTGCTGCTGCCCCTGCCCCGGGCTCCCGTCCACCTCCATCGCAGACGCAGCAGGAGACGCCGCGCCGCCCGCTGCCTGCCCACCCGCACTCCCCTTCTCCGCCTTTTCTGCGCCCTGCTGCTTCTCCTTCTCCCCCTCCTCCTCCTGCTTCGCCCCCCTGCCCGCGGTGTCCTGCTCCTCGTGCCGCCACATGCCCAGGTCCTTCCGCTGCAGCTCGTGCGACAGCAGCGTGTAGAACTCCAGCGTGGGGCCCAGGCCGGTGCCCACCTCGTTGAAGTACTCGAGCTCCAGCACGGAGCGGCTGCGGCCGTACAGCTCCATCACCTTGACGGCGCTCTCCAGGATGCGCCGCCGGGACACGCGGACCTGGGGAGGGAGCGAGAGTCGGGTGGGACGAGGTCAGGAGGGGTGCGGGAGCGCCGTGGCCAGTGGGGCTTCGCAGGGACCCCTGAAGTTCGGTAGATGCTGCGGCGTAGAAGAGCCCCTGCACGCGCTGCGCGTCTAACAGTGCCATGTAATGCAACAGCACCCCCGGTACGCAAGTCAGGAGTGTGAACACGCTGTCGAGCCACTGCTCTACTGGCTCCGTCGCCCCACCTTTGTCCGCTGCAGTCGCCCCACGCGCAGCTCCCTGTCGCGGTCCGCCGCCGCCGCCTGTGGCGCGCCGCCCCCCTCCGCCGCCGCCATGGCCTGCATGTGCTGCAGCGCGCGGCCCAGGCCGAAGGCGGTGCAGTAGAAGTAGCGCTTGCGCACCTCCAGCGGGAAAAGGAAGCGGCAGGGGCCCACCAGCGAGGCGCACCAGGGGGGCATGCTGCCGCCGCACACCGCCACCACGTCCTGGGGAGCGGGGAGGGGTAAGGCGAGGTGAGAAGTAGGTGCAGGACAGGTGCAAGGCGTCAAGCAGGAAAAACGTAACGTCCTGGGGAGCGGGGAGGGAAGGACGCATGGAGAGGGGTAGGTGCAGGAAAGGTACAAGGCGTCAAGGCAGGAGAAACATGACCTCCTGGGGAGGGAGGGACACATGCAGAAAGGTAGGTGCAGGCAAAGGTGCAAGAGCCCCCTGGGAGCCGGGCCCTGGGGGAAAAGCGAGTGGCAGGAACGGCAAAGAACGAGGAGGGGGCCCGGAAAGCTTCCTTTGTCCATGTTTATTAACGTATGAACATGAGAATGTGGTTACAACGCACAGCTGCGAGGTGCACCACCCTAATTTGCGCAGCAGCGCCAGTGCTGCGTCACGTGCGCGCGCCGCACCTTGAGCTGCTGCCCCAGCTTGGAGGCCAGCTTGCCGCTCACAAACTCCTCCCGCGCCACGTGTCGCACCGCCTGCAGCGGCCCCGCCGCCGCCTCCCCGCACGCCTCCGTCAGGCCGCCGCCGCTGGCCGCGTCCAGCTCCGCCACCGCCCGCAGCCCCAGCCGGTTCACCGCCTCCAGCAGCTGCAGCAGCGCCAGCACCTCACGCACGGCCGCAGGGCACGACAGCCCCGGCGGCAGCTGCTGCACCAGCAGCTCACGCAGCGGTGTGGAGCCCCACCGCCCCACGCCGCTGCCGCCTGCAGCCGCAGCCGCAGTGCTACCCCCAGCATCCCTCCCGGAAGCGGTGCCTGCCCCAGACCCGGTGGAAGCAGCAAAGCCAGCCGCGGCTCCACCAGCAGCAGGGGCAGGAGCAGCAGCAGCAGCTGCGTCTTTAGCTGGCGTCGGGCGGTAGTACAGTGTGTGCACTTCCTCCCACAGGCGCCTGCCGCGCCGCTGCCCCGCGCCGCCAGTTGCCTGATCCGCGTCCGCCTCCTCACCGTCCTCAGCCCCGCCCTCCGCACCGGCGGCCCGCTGCTGCTGCTGCGCCGCCCTGTGGATGGCCTGGAACACAGTGGTAGATGCGTCCAGGGCCTCATCACCCGGAAGCACGAAGGTCAGCTTTGGAGCGGCAGCCTCGTGTGCCGCTGACCGGCTGCTGCTGCCGCCGCCGCCCCCGCCGGCGGCGGCAGCTCCTGGTGCAGCAGCAGACTCGCCTGCCCCGGCCGTCGCCCCGCCTGCGTCTCCCGCAGCGCGGCTGCCCCATGCGTTCCCAGGCTTTGCGCCAGCTCCGCTGCCCGCGGCACCTGTTGCAGACCCGCCGCCGGCTGGCGGCTGCTGGCCGCCCGGGTTGGTCCCGCTGCTGCTTTTCCCCTTGTCCGCGCCGGCCCCTGCTGCTGCCGCCAGCGGCGCCCCGGCCGGCTCCTGCGCCTCCCCAAGCTGCAGGTCGTGCACGTGCGCCGGACGAATGCCGACGTCTGCGGTCATGGGTTCAACCAAGGGTTGACAAAGCCGACTAGCCTCCCTTTCACGCTTAAAAAGCGTACGGCCGTGTTTCTCACCAAGGACTCCACTACGTCGCTTTTGCGCTTGCCGAAACACAGACAAACCCCCGTTGCACTACGTCACCCCAGTGCACCCGCCGCGCCCCGTCCATGTCTCACCTGCGTCATCCTCGTCGTCCTCGTCGTGGTGGTGCATGGCGTCATCGTCATCGTCGAAGTCCCCGTCATCCGCATCGAACATCAGCGCATCCCCCGGCCCGTCCATGTCGTACGCCAGATCATCGTCCATCTCCTCCTCCTCGTCCTCCGCCCTGTCCGCCACGTGTGCTAGCCCCGGCGAGTCGTGCGATGACAGCTGCTGCTGCAGCGGGTCTGCCGCGCCCGCAGGAGGCTCCCCTGCTGCGTCCCCGCCACGCCCGCCGCTGCGCCGCCGTGTACGGCCGCTGCGCCCGCCAGCGGAGCCGCCGGCCGAGCCGCCCTCGCCGCCGGCGTCCTTATCGGATGCGGCGGCCGCGTTGCGGCCGCGGCTGTTGCCACGTGTCGGCACAGGCACGGCGCTGCTCTGGCGGACGGCTTCCGCCTCAGCCTTCTCGCGAGCGGCCTGCCGAGGTGAATTTTCGCAGGCAAGAGACACTCGGTACATCACTTGCATAATGGCATTGCCGTAAGCCACACAAAAATCCTACTTGCGTACACACACGAAAGGCGCCTGCGCCGCTGCACCCGGCCCCCACCTGCGACCGTGTCACGCGGCGGTTAGCGTTGGAATCCCCTGCCACAGGGATGGGGTGCGAGCGGGCGGCAGCACTGCCGGCCGCGGCCGCGCCCCCGCCTGCACCCCCGCCGGCGCTACGGCCCGCGCCTTCCGCCCCTGCACCAGCCCCCGCCGCCTTGGGGCTCCCACGGCCCGAGCTCGTGCCGCCGGGCGCGCCCGCTGCTGCTGCGGACCGCAACAGCCCCGCTTTCCGCTCAGCCGCCGCGGCCGCGGCCGCGGCCGCAGCCTGCGCCGCAGCCGCGGCCGCCTGTGCCGCCGCCGCCGCGGCCGCCGCCGCGCTCGAGCCCCCACTGGGCCCCCGGTACACCCTGGGCCACAGGAACTCCTCAATGGCCGTCATGGTCGCCAGCGGCTCAATCAGCACGATGTTCCCAGAGTAGTCCCGCAGCGTTGAGTCCCCGGTGTGCCTCGCTAGCCGCAGCTTCAACGGGTGGGTAAGCAGCGACAGCCCGCTGCTGAGGCTGCTGGCTGCAGCTCCGCCCACGCCGCCGCCGCCGCCGCCCCCGCCGCGGCTGCTGTAGCTGCTGCGGCCGCCGTACCCACCGAGGCCGCCGGAGGACGGCGGGGGGCCGGCCTGGCCGTACAGCACGGGGAAGACCTCCACACTGGCCAGCGCGGCCTGCAGCTTGCGCAGCAGGCCCACCAGCGGCGGGTTGCACGCGACGCCCTCCCGCGGGGTGAGGCCGACACGTGCCAGCATGGCCACACGGCGGAGAATGGCGGTGGCGCGCTCGTCCGCCTGCGCCTCCGTCTGGGCGGCGGGTAGGTCCGCCCCGGTAAGGAAGGTATGCAGCGACTTGACGGCGCCTGCGAGGGCAGTACCATCGGTGGGACGTATGGTTTTCAGCGGCCGCGGACAGAGAGGGACCATTCTTTGATTCACAGCACAGTCGAGGTACTACGGAGGTTGGTGGTATGATGGAGGACCGGTACCCACCGCTGTTGAGCAGCTCAAAGACGGAGATGTTGGTGGCCGAAGCGCCGTCAGCCCCGGGCGGCGGGGCGCCTTCCCTTCCCGCCGCGTTGTCAGCGGAGGCGGCCATGAGCACCAGCAGCTGGGACAGGGTGCCCGCCGGGTCGGAGGGCAGCCGCTGCAGCAGCTGGCGTACCTGCAAGCATCACACCATAACCATTGATTCTTAAGCTGCTTACTCCTTCTTATGTTGGCAACCGGCCAAGACTTCCTGTACGGCAGTGGCGGTGGCTTCGAAACCGGCAGCCCAGACACGCACCTGCACGACACCTTCAGTCTCAGGAGCCCCGCAGCCCGCGTTGTAGTGGGCGTCCTTGAAGCGCTGTGCACGCGCCGCCAGGGCCGCCTTGAGGGCCTGCGTGGAGCTGGGGGCGCTGGACGGCGGGTTGCGCGAGCCCCCGGCCGCTGCCGCGCCCCCGGCGGCTGCGTCGCCGGCTGCCGCCGCGGCGGTCCTGGGCCCGCTGCTGGTCTGGCGCAGGAGCAGTTGCTGCTGTTGCTGCTTGTCCTTTTCCTTTTCCTTATCCTTATCGTCGCGTGATGACAGCAGCGAGGTGAAGCGCGTGACTGCGGGGTGGAAAGGAGCACGTGTCTGAGCCCTGCAAAGCCATCCTGGACGCGTCACCCAGCAGCAATGCATAATCACATACGGACCACCTCCCAATGCACACCACATCCGTGTCGTTCCCAACGCCCCACTTACAACGCCTTGGCTCCTCAGCCGGTGCTGGCGCCGGCGCCGCGACCGCGGGCGGCCCGGCGGGCGCAGGCGCCACCGCTGCGGGGGCCGCTGCCGCCGTCGCCGCTGCGGTTGCCGCCAGCTGCTCCACCGCATGCGCCACGCCCTCGCGCAGGAACACGTGCTTAAACACGTCAGGCAGCTGCGCCATGAGCACCTCGCAGCACAGCAGCGCGGCGGCGGCGGTGGCGGCGTCGCGGCCCGCCAGCAGGCCGGCCAGGAAGGAGGCCAGCGGCAGGGAGCGCAGCGCGCCGCGGAGCTGCTCCGCAGGGCAGCACGTCAGCAGCTGCAGCAGCAGCCGAAGCGCGCGGGTGCGGACCTGCAAGCACACGGGTACAGGCGGGCACTCAACATGACCACTGTGATACCACCTAGGAGAGTGCAGGCGTACGCCAGGCAGCAAGCAACGAGGAGGTCATTGGCACCTTGTCACAGGCACTAACACCGGCACCCACCTCTGGCAGCACGGTGGCGCTGTAGCTGGACAGCACCAGCGGCAGCACCTCGTTGCACAGCTGCTGCGTCAGCTCGGGGTGCGCCGTCAGGTACGCCCCCAGCGCAGCGCCGCGCTGCGCAGGGGACTCCCCCGCCGCCGCCCCCGCGGACCCGGCACCCCTGCCCTCCTGCCCCGCCGCTGCCGCCCCCGCACTCCCAGCAGCAGGAGCCTCCGCACCCCCCAGCGCCACCGCCCCGCCGGTGGTAACCAGTGCAGTAACATCCGGCGCGGGGGGCAGCAGCTGCGCCAGCAGGCCTAGCACCTCATGCAGCTGGTCGGGTGTGCGCAGTAGCGTGCCGGTGCCGGTATTACTGAGCAGGGGCGAGGTGGCCAGCAGCGTCCGGGTGGTGGACAGTGCGCCGCTGCTCATCAGCGTGGTGGCCACGGAGGCGGAGCTGGCGGCGGCGGTGGCCAGCAGCTTGAGCAGGCCGTAGTAGGTGGACACGGACAGCTGGGAGGTCATGGTGCCAGTGTCCGACAGCCCGATCTGCGAGGAATGTGCATAGTGGGTAGGACAGGGTAGGGTGCGTCGCAGCGGAACGGGATGGCGCTTCAGGGGGCGCGGGTGTGCGTCACAGCGCGATGCAGCTGGCGGTGGCCCGTAGCGTGCTTGCAGCGTGCTTGCAGCGGGCTTGCAGCGGGCTTGCGTGGCGGGTGCTAAATGTGAGAGCTTGCATTAGGGGCACTGTGGCTACGGTACGCATCCATAGTGGGAGCCATGGGCGGCAGTCGGCCCCGTGCCCTCACCAGCTGCGTGGCCTGCCCCACGAGGCCGCCGCCGGTGAGCGCCTCCAGCAGGGCGGGCTGCGCGGCAGACGCCTCCGCGATGTACGACAGCGACTGGCAGGCACTGTCCACCACCTTGGCGTCCTGTGGCCGCAGACGGACACGGGCAAAGGTCCCTTCCTTTGGCGCTTCTGCACAGCTAGCAGAGACAAGTTGTAGACTGATATGACCTAAGCTGAGCAAACGGCTGGAAACGCGGTTCCCCGTGTCAAACGCGACCGCAGGAAACGCCTCGATCAAGCAGTGACAGGCGCTGCGCCCCGCTTGCCCCTACACCCCCACCTGGTACGACAGCAAGCCGGTGAGCATGGGGATGGCCTCGCGCACGGCCGACTGCACGCTGCCGCTGGCCGCCACGGAGGGCGACTGCGTGAGGCTGCGGCACAGGTTGGCGGCGGTGGCCACCGCCGTGCGCTGCACGCCCGTGGGGAAGAAATCTAGGTACGACAGCACCTGCGGCAACGGACACACACACACGTTTTGCGTTCGGATGCATGTGCGGCGCCACTTTTGACAGCAAGCATCGCTGATTACGGGGAATGTGAGCAGGGCTCGACAGCCGGCGGGTGTCGTACAAGTGCTGCGGGCAAGAGCGGCCATGTCCTGGTGCTGCCAACAGGGCTACACGAGTCAGGCGGCCGCAGCGGCTTGGCCTGGCGTGGCTGCATGACCCGATTTTAGGCTGTGACTCACCGCCAGGAGGCCGCCGTTCTGAAGTAGCGACGGGGCGTGCTCGTGGGACAGCTTTTCCAGGGCCTGCGAGGAGGGGACACTTGCAGTGGTCACCAGACGCACGGGCTGCAGCACCATGACACACATCAACGCGCCCACACCTGCACCTTGTAAGAATCCCTGCTATCGTACCTACCGCAACAGACAATCCCGCCAAGAGGAAGAGCCCTTGCTCCCCCCGTCCCCAACCCCCGCCCCTTGCGCACCTGCAGGCTCTGCTCCGCCAGGTCGATGTACTCGATGGTGAGCAGCCGTGCGCAGAATGCCGGCACTGCGCCGTGCCGCACGATCGAGGAGCATGACGAGGGCAGCACGTCCGCCAGGAAGGTCAGCGCGCGGGCGGCCAGCAGCATCACATCGGGGGAGTGCTCCGCGTTCAGGGACTGGACCTGCAGGAGGTGGGATGTGTGGGATGCAAAGCGTTCAGCAAAGGAAAGCGCCGAGGACGATGTCCAGCAAAGCGGGGCGACATGGGTCACTGGCGTATAGGTGCACCGCGAAATGGGTCGCCGGCGTGTAGGTGCACGGAAGCTCTGCTGTACATTGCGCCTGGACCTGGGAGGACCTGCACGGGTTCTATTTCAGGGTGCGGCGCGTTCAGTAAGTGATTGGGGGCTGGACCCGCAGGCGGTGGTGATAGGGTGATGCGGAGGGATCAACTCCGACCGGGACTGGACCTGCAGGGGGTGGGCGTGGAACGATGTGGAGGGTGCAGCAGAGGTAACGGCCGGGAGAAAAGTGCAGCATGCAACGGTGCATGAAGGTGGGCCGCCGGGTAAGGGCACACCAACCATGAAGAATAACACTAAGCTTCGGGTACACATGTCAGTGCCTGGCGTCCTGGCCCGGGGCTGGCGGCCAGCGCGCCGCGTGCGGCAGGGGGCGGCTGCCTGGCCTAACCCACCAGCAGCGGCACCACGCTCTCCACGGGGAAGCCTGCCAGGTTGTCCTCCGAGGAGATGGACAGCAGCTCGTTGAGCTCCGACAGGGCGGTCAGCTGCGCCGCCTCATCTTCGAGGGAGCGCAGGCCCTGCAGGATGGCCTGCGCGGGAGGGAGGGAGGAGAGGACAGGACCGGACCGGAAGGTTTTGTATTAGGTGGACGCACGGGTCTTAGGAAGACAGGGGGGGCAATAAGTGATGTACTCAGTAGGGTCCTGCAGGGTGGCCTGGGCGGGGGGAAGAGACCTGAGGGAGCAGCAGCGTTTGCGTATGGCAACAGCAACGAGGGTGGACAAATGCATGGTGGATCGAGCGGAAACGCAGGCGGTTAGTGCCACGAGGGTACCACGGCAATACTGCAGACAGCACCGTGCTGCACCTGCCTGGTGCAGCCAGCTGGCATGCACGGCATGGTCGTCGCAAACTGTCACAGTTAGTGCACGTCATCATATGCGGAGGCGGTACTGGAGCACGAGGCACAGACTGGACGAATGATGGGTGCCTTCGCGTCTGGGCATGATTTAAAGAGTGCCATTAGCATAGGGGGCGCATCGTGTGGCACACGGGGGCAGGGTACGGTGGGAGCTCACCTTCAGCCTGCCCCCCGACATCATGCCCCCCAGCATGCCGCCGGGCATCATGTCCTCCATCGCGCCCAGCTTCCGCAGCAGACCCTGCAGCGCGCTGCTGCGGACAGCAAAGAACGCGACGGGTGCAGCATACTGTCGGCAGAGCCCTAGTAACGAACCAGGCCCGTTTTGCACCCAGAAGCATTTCCGACCAGGTTAGCATTCTGCTTGCGGTAGTTGCAAAGCTAGTGGGGGCGGGAAGCTTGACAAGTACCAACTGCTTTACCTGCCGGGCCCCGAGAAGTTGCGGCCGAACATGTCTGCCAGGTCCTGCGGTGAGGACAGGGACACAGAAAGCGACCGACGCCAGTCTTGAGACCTCTGATATCATGAGAGAGCATGTGCTGGGGTTGCTCGTCACTGGAAGTTCGCCGAACGGCGCGCCCCACGCACCCTGTCGTCATCGTCGGGGAGTCGACTCTGGCGATTGGCCATTTCACGCTGCCCACGTGCCCCTGCCTCAGCTGCCGGCGGTGGAGCTGGAGGCAGATCTACAGCCTGCGCTGCCGCTTGGGCAGGAGGTGCGTCTGCTCCCGCACCTCCCGACGAGATGCCCCGCTGCTTTCCCTCTGACTCGCGAGCTGCAGCCGATGAGTCGTGAGTTCCTCGCGTCCGCTTGCCCCTAACAGCAGGAACAGGCGCTGGCTGGGCAGCTGCCTGGCTGTTAGAGCCTCGGGTTGCTCGGGTTGCTCGGGTTGTTGGGCAGACACTAGTGTCGACAGCTGAACGAGCTCCTGCAGCTGAGCTTTTTTCCTGCGCTTGTGCCGGTGCCTCAGAGCCCTTTGCGGGTGGTTCTCCTGCGGTCTGCTGGGTGACAAGCCGAGCGGACTTCCTCGGGGGCTGCTGAGGTTGCTGCTGGCCGCTATCGGCGTCGCGGTCCTTCCGTTTAGAAGACCGCCTAGTCTCCATGAGCTGCCACGCTAACCTCGCGTGGGCACCAGCTGCCGGCTTGTGACATCAGTTTGCAAAGGCTACTTTGCACAGCGTACTCCAAAGGAAGCAATACAATGACGGACAAGACAACCGTTGCCTGTTGCAGTGCTGCAGGTGTCAAGCATTGAAGGGGTACTACGAGACCATCGATGCACTCGCAATGCCTGTCGCAAGCCGTGCCTGGCCCAGAACCAACTCATACCCACAAGAGGTACATACGCATAGTCTCCAAGACCTTTCTACTGCTACTCAGCTCTGCAGCTAACCGGTCAACCATTCTGGCAAGCATTTCGCGTTTTACCTATCCGCCACGGCAGCCCCTCGGTGTTTGCCTATCGTACTCTGTAGCCATTGAGATTAATGCAGAGACAACATACGAAACTGCCGCGGACCACTAATACCCAGCGGTTTCTTTCAGCTCGGACCTAAGTTCCAAGGGCGAAGTAGACGGAAGGCACCCGCCTTGTTTCGGACTCGCAGGATAACGCATCGCTGACAGGTAGTCATAATTGGGAGAGGCGGCCATTGCAGCCCACGCGCTGATGCATTTGCCCGCAGGGCCCACGCATGTCGTCAGCCGGCACATACGACTAACACTGTGCCCTCCTCGCCACGCGCCCCCCGCGCTGCAGGAGCGCAACTGAGCCAGCATGGACGCCATCACGCGCGTATCGTACTACTTCCCCACCCACACCCTGACCATCTTCCAAATCCTGGCCAACCTGGTCATCAACGACCAACAGACATGCCGGCAGCAGGAGCGCTCCCTGGTCATCGCCATCCTGGTCTTGTTCGCCGTGGCGTGCTTCTTCTCCTCCTTCACAGACACATACACAGCCTTAAACGGGCAAAAGTTCTGGGTATTGATCATGCCCTTCTACGGGCCACTGTGCTTCTCCCTGCCCTCTGACGAGGACAAGGACCGTGTCTACGACTTCTTCTACCTCAAAATCCGCGACTACGTGCACGCCACCCTCGCAACATCCGCCTTCATCCTCATCATGATGTTCACAAACCCAGTCTGCATGTGCCTCTTCCCCTCTGGCGACAACGACGGCACGTCCCGCTTCGACGCCGCAATCGTCCGCACCGTGCCCATCGTCGTGGCCCTCCTCATCGGCTGCGTCATGGTCTGCCTAGGCCCACCACGCCAGATGCTGGGCTTCCAGAACGTCCCGGAGACCGTCCCCACCCCGGACCGCCCGCTCAACACCAACCCCATGTACGCGGGCTCGCAGGCAGACTACCCCCCGCCCATCCCTGAGGGTGAGGAGGACTATGAGCGCGGCCCCCCCAGCAAGAGCCTCAGCGGGGGCGACATTGCCGGCAGCATGGTCAAGGGCAGCGTGAGTCGGGGCCCCGTGGGGCGGGAGAGCTACCACAGCGACTACCGCCAATCCATGAGCCATGCGGCGCCGCCGGCGCAGCGCCAAAGCCAGCGGAACTTCGCGGTCGGGGCGTCCAAGGGCGGGGCGGGGGACTACGGGACCAGCGAGGGGGGCTACAGCGGCGGCGGCGGCGGATACCGCGGGGAGGCGTGAGCGCCACGGGCGGGGCAGCGCTGGCTAGGGTTATGGGGTGGGGCGGGGGCGTGCTGCTGAGAGGAGTTTTGGGGTCTTGGCGCTTATGCACCAGTGCGTGCCGCCAGGCAAGGGTTGACCTGATGGTAGCTGGAAAAGCTAGTAGGCGGTCAAGGGGCGCGCGACGGGGGAAGGGGACTGTGGTGTTGTCAGCTGAAACATGCATGGCTGGGTGGGGTCTGTAGGGCGTGCGTGCTGGGGGGCGAGCGAGGTCGGGCAGCAAAACCCCAACCTTCACCGAGCGTGCTGCATACACCGTGTGACATAAGAAGCATAGCATGACATCGTGAGCTGCGCATACGTGGCGTCGCAATTGCATTCCTGAGTAAACTGTGTGTCTACTTTTGAACTGGAGCCGCAAGACTGAGCAATAGCTGTGGGTGTGTGTAAAGTGTGTCATATGCGGCGTGTTGCGACTTCCGCTTATGCCCGCGCGCGAACTAGGACGTGACAGCGATGTGACTGTCGAGATGCATAACCCGCTGTACCACGCTTGCACAAGGTCTACACAAGTACATGATCGCTTTCGTCCGGTGTCCTTGCACTAAAGTCTGGCGGTCAAGTACCAGCCAGCGCTGCGCCAGAGTAGTACTAGCAAGGGTCTGGTCTGGTCTGGCTTTGCGTGATCTGTAACATGTACGGCAGTGTACGGCCCCAGCAGCCAAACTGCATGGAACAAGGGTATCCACATGGCTTGCAACTGCGCAGCCAGCAGCGCGTTCGAGGCTCCCATGCCACCGAAATGGGTTCGCATCCAGGTCCCAGGGTGTCCCCAACCAACGCGCCCTGCCGTATCCTTGACAGCCTGCAACGCTATGGCCCACCTGGGCCCGCTTCCCTACCGTATCTGGCAACGCAGCGTGCTTTCTCTGCACCCGCTAACCCCGACCCATTGGAGCGTCCCACGTGTGCCGATCTGAGGCGCTTCGGGCTTCAAACTACAGCCTCCCCGGAAGGTTGACTCGTGCAGCCTTAGTCAGTGTGCGTTACGTGCACGACGCCAGGCGCTTGGTTCGCCGCATGGTTGCATAACCATGTACCAATGACCTCAATACCGGTTCCTGCACACGTTCTGGGACGTCGCACAGCGCACGCATGAGGCAAGCGCGCACACGCAACGGCCCGGAAGAGCACCGATACACGTACATGCTACAACAACGCCCCAACGCCTTGTTCACCCACGGCACCGCTGCGCCCCACTGCAGACATCCTGCCCCTACATACCCCAACACACGCGAGACCGCTACGGTCATGTACTATCTTCCACCCTAGAGCTTCTCCGCAAGGCTGCGAGCCTTCTCCTGCAAGCACAAGACGAGGAAGGGAACAGGAAAAGGGGGAACAGTAAGGCCCAGCAAGGGCTATAACCCTAAAGGCTATAATTTCTTACACGCACGTATTGGGAAGGGATGAGGGTAAGTGGGGAATGCACGATTGTATCTGCTTCAGGAGAACGTCGGTGACATTAAATTGGATGTGTGCACAACCCAGACTCAGCACAGACCTGGCAAGTTGCAAAGGGCAGGTCACAGCCCTAGCAGCTGTGCAAAACGCGCGGCTGACCGGAAGCGGAGCTGCCGCCGTGTAGGCAGCCCTTGTGTGGTGACCGTACACACCGTCACCTGCCGGTAGCTACCGACAGCTACATGTACGCACAGGCCAATGTAGCTACCGCCCCCTGCCCCCCACCTGCAGGATGTCCAGCGCCTGCGCCAGCAGCTCGTGCGGCGGCATAACCCCGCTGGACTCGATGGTGAAGATGAAGTGGTCCTTGCGCTTGCGGTACGACACGGCGGCGGCGAACGCCTCCTGGTCCAGCAGCCGCCGGAGCTGGGGGGGAGGGGGAAGGAGAAGCACGTGGGGCGTGGGGTTGGACTTGAGGCCACGTGGGTCAGAGCGACGGACAGTCACGGGAGGCGTGGGCAGCTGGGCGTAGCGCAGGTTGTTGGCGAGCGGCGGTCAGCCGCCCAGACGCGCACGGCCAGTGCTGTACCGTATACGGTAGGACAACGGCTGCCTGGCACTACGGATCACGAGCCCAGCTGTGTCGCATGCACCGCCGCTCCTGCATGCCTTCCCAGAGCCGCATCGCTAACGGTGTCAACCTGTACCAACCAGGGGCCTTTAGCCAGGGCCAATCTCAAGCCTTTCCTGCCATCCTCCCACACGGCGGGTAATCCTCCTTCGCCGCACCTTCTCCAGCACCATCTCGTGCCCGCGCGCCTCCCCCGCCACCACCAGCCCCGAGCGGGGGTCCGCCGTGAACAGCCCCGGGCAGGTGGCCAGCAGCTCGCGGCCCACGTCGCTGTCGGCGCGCACGTCCTGTGTGTGTGGGGAAACAAGACATTGGTAAACCCGTGCAGTAATGCGTATTAGATAATGGGTTGGAGAAGGCGGAAGGGTGGGTTTGCGGTGGGGGAAGCCGCATTAGGGATAGCTGCCAAGGCTAGCTGAAGGGGTCGGGTGGGACGGCGAGGGCAGGGAAGTGTGTGACGCAAACAGCAAGCACAGAAGCACCCAGGCCGGCAGGCCCTGCGGCCGCAAGCACAGCAGCGGCTAAGTGTCGCCAGCAGCCCCCCTGTCCTCATGTGCACCCCACAACAGCTTGCCAGTGTAACTACAGCGCCTGCACCGCTGCAGCTGCGCCCCCCGCCAGGCTACACCTGTGTCGGTGAGTTCCTTGTGCTATGCATCACCAGTTCGCATCGGGGCGCCGCAGCCCTCCGCCCCCGCCCTCTGGGGTCCAGCTTGCCTGCAACTGCCGTGACGTTGCTCATCGCCGGCCCCACGTTTCTCCAGTTCCCGTACTTGCCGCTCGGCGGGTAACCCTCTCCCCCCACCTTCGCGTGCACCGCGGACCGATACCACGGTATCTACGCCCCAACTCGCCCTGCCCCAGATTTACGCGCCCACCCCCACCCCAACTCTCCTCCTGTGTCCGTGCACCAGACTCTGATCCTGTCAACCTTAGCCCCGCAGTTGGTACGCGTTGTGCACCATACACAGAGCTGCAGGAAGCCACATCACCCCCTTCACCTCAACACGCTCCGCCCCCAAGATGCCCACCTGCAGCCTGCCACTAACACAGCTCTCCACATGCCCTACTGGTTTTCGGTCCTGTCACTCTATGACCCCTACCGCGCCCTGCCCCACATTTTAAACCCTCTCCCCGCGCCACCCCGCCCTGCCCCCTGCCCCGCCCGCCGCCCCCAGCCCCTCCCCACCTGCAGCATGTGCACCACCGGCTGCAGGCGGTACCAGGCTGTGGCCACCGGGGACCACTTGGCGTGCTCCTTGCCCGTGCCGCGCGTGGCGTGCGCCTCCAGCCGGATGCACTGCCCTGGCCGCAGCTTGGCCAGCAGGATGTCGCTGTGCACGGGCTGCGGCCGGGGGGGAGCGCCGGGCGCGTCCGGGAACAGGTGCGCCTGGCCGGAGGCGAAGCGGCAGGTGGTCTCTTCGGGCAGCTCGGAGCCGCCGGGGAGCCATTGCAGCGCGGAGGACAGGACTGGGGGGCGGGGGGCAAGGAAGGTGGCAAGAGGGTACTCGTAAAACGCACGGGGATGTCGAATTGTCGATCAGACATCCGCGTAGATACGTGATTGAGTTGCAGTTGAGTTGTAACAAAATTGGGGGTATGCGAGAAAGTATTGATGTGGTCGACGATGAGAGGTAAAGAGTGAATTCGAGCCCAAGGGGTGGGTTCATGCGACAAGGGATGGGGGGAGGGACAGGCCGTCCGGAGGTCACCCTCCTCACCCTTGTCGTTTTCTAGGCTCCCGTCCGGCAGCCTCCTGCACGCCACGTCCAGCTTGAAGACCAGCGTGTTCTTCTCGCTGGCAGCCTCCTCAGCAGCCTTGGGCTCGAACAGGTGCGGCGGGGCCAGCAGCGGCACTAGCCCCAGCCGGTGCGCCATCACCTCGTCCTGGGGTGTGAGATGGGGGTGTTGGGTGTGCGGGGATGTGGGTTAGCTTGAGGCTGGGAACCTTGGGGCCGAGCTGAACGAAGAGCCGAGAGGCATCAGCTGTGTTGCTCGCCGGAGTCAGCAATAGCTCGTGCGACTGCGCTTCTGAGGAAGGCAATGTGCAACGTAGGAAAGGAGGAGGCTGCGGCTGACCTGGATGGTGGGTGGGTTGCTAAATGCGGAGTAGCTGACCTGGATGATGGATGTGTTGTTGAGCACGAACACGTGCTCGATGGCGATGGTGGGCACCTCGGCGATGAGGATGCGCCGCAGCGCGTTGGCGATGGACGGGTCCACGCCGATCATGTCAAACTCCATCACCTCCTTGTCCAGCTTTTTAATGATGATTTGGAAGTTGTCTTTAAACTCGCCAAAGTTCCAGCTGTTGTCCACGCCCATTGCGCGGAAGGAGTTGGCGGAGGTGTAGGTGTTGACCTGGGTGGTAAGGGGGCGGGGAGGGGGGGAGGGTAGCGGGGAGGTTGCCTGGCCAGCGTTAGGCAGGCAGCCAGGTAGCAGGCAGGCAGTACCAGCAGCAGCGGCGGGAAGCAGCAGCGCTTAAGGTGCATGGTGTTCGCTGCAAGATATGACTGCACCCTGACTGGGACTGTGCCAGCGGGCCGGCCGAACCTGGAGACCAAGGGGTTGGAGTGGGGCTGGGGGACCTCCCTGCGCACCTAGGGAGTCCACCACCCCACGCCCCACACGCAGCACAGACGAGCCAAACGGCCTTAACGAGTCGAAACATTAGCGCACTTACATTGTAGTTCATTTGGGGCCCACATGTTACAAAGTCCTTCCGAATTTGCAGGTGCTCCGGCAGCTGCTTCTTGTCCTTTTCCTTCTTCTCCTTCCCCATGCTGCCAGCCGCTGGTGTTGCTTGAGCTAGACGTTATACTGTTTAAAGTATTTACAGTGACTTAATGGGTGGGCGCAACGAGTGTCTCTCGTCGGCCGCGTCGGCTAGCGCGCCGCCGAGGATTGCGCTGTAGAGTTATGCTGACTTATGGCGTTGCTGTTTTGCAGCCTTGAATATTAAAATAACAAGTGCTTGAAGCGGCTTTTCCACCTGGGGGCCCAGACGTGTAGGGTGAAAAGCGTCTTGAGTGAAAGAGTTACTTGTCTAGAATCTTCAAGTCGCCAAGCTATTCGCTTTCGGTCGAAACGGCGTGTACCTGGGCACGATTGGTTTGTCATCAGGGTGGTTAGGTCTCGGTGCCGCAAGGTCCGGATGACTGCTATTGCATACCTCGCTTCCGTAAGCACATCTGTAGCATTACATATGCATTAGACTATGCATACCAAGTATGGCTCTTACCCTGACAGGCAGAGTGCTCTTGTCCTGCGCCTGCGTGGTTGCCATCATCGCAGCCTTTTGGCCCGAAACTGGACCAGCGCCTCGTGTTGAGCTCACTAATCCATCGCAAGATAGCGGCAGTGATGCGGGCACTGGCGGCAGCGGCGGGGGCGGCACCCCCACCCTGGGTTGTCCTCTGGGTTACACGGGTTCCGTGAACCCCCACCTGCATGCTGGTGCCGCATCATACCCCCATGCCCAGGTAAGCAGTGCGGTGCGTTCAATACTCTGCACGTAGACACCTTGTAGGACCATCGAGGTTTGCAGAGCGGCAATCCGCCTACCTGGGTGGCCGTTAAACGGCATACCGCAGCAGCCACGTTTAAGTGGCCTCTGCTTGGGCCCATCACGAGCAGCCCCCGTGGGCAGCCCCTTTGGTTGCAACGCGAGCTGCATCATGGCAATCCCTCAAACGCCGTACCAGGCAGGCCCGATCCTCGTCTCGCAACCGGCTTTTCCTTTCCTTCCGTCCAGGCGGGCGACGGCAGCGCAATTCGCCACGGGCCCGAGCCCACAGAGGGCCCGCCACCCCACACCCAGCCCGTGGCGCTGATGGTGCCCCCCGGTGGCCACAAGTGCTCTGGAGCCGTCTCTGACGATGCCCACGACCAGGCCACCACCCGCTTGCCGTACCACGTCTTCCACAACGCACGCATCTGGACGGCGGCCGATGGGGTGGGTTGGAAACGAGGGGTTTATGCCACAGGGTACTGCAAGCATTCAGGGATGTCACGGTCCCGAAGTTGTGGTCCAGGTCGCGTTGGCTGACACCCCCCTTCAGCCCCTCCCCCCGAGTCCGCTGGCGTGTACCCATGCGGCTGCGAACAAGCCTCGAGTCCACGACCAGGATGTTCCCGTTCGTACCCCGCGGCATTCCCCTTTTAGCTCCAGTACCTCTTGCGGCCCCTGCACCCCTTAACACGTGCCTGCGTCCCTTACCATGCATCCCTGTGCCCCGCCGTACCAACCACGTGGTACCCCAGGACCCCCATGCCGAGGCCATGTTGGTGTGCGACGGTGTGCTGGTGGCGGTGGGCACCACACGCCACGTGCTGGACACGCTGGCGGGGGCACTGGGCCTGGCGGGGGAGGGGGCGGAGGTGCTGCAGCCCCCACAGGCGGCCCCCGGGGCGGCCGGGGACGGCAGCGGCGGCGGCGGCGGCGGCAGCGGTGGCGGCGGCGCGGCAGGGCACCCAGGGGTGGTGTGGCATGACCTGGGGGGCCGTACCGTAGTGCCGGTGCGTATTGTGGGTGATTCGGGGGACAGGGGGTCAACGGGTGGAGGGAGGGAGGAGAGGGGCCCTCGTCTTGAAGGTGGCAGCGTGCGGGACACGGGGTGCACGGGATGCACGCAACGTGCCTCATTGTTGCGCAAGTACGTGGGCGGTGCATGGGCGCTGCGTGTGGGCGCAGTGCGTCCGGGCCAGACAGTGACACTGCTTGTGGCTCACGAAGTACCCAGCTGCTGCAGTGTGGCCCTGCCCACTGACTTGGACGGTACTTCCCAGCGCGGTTGGCTCATACAGCCCTCAGTGCAGCGCGCCGCACGGTTCGCCTTCCTCTTGCACCCTGCCTTCCTGGTTTACTGGTTATGATTGCGGCACCTGACACGTGTCACATGACACGTGGCACGCAGGGCTTCGTGGACGCGCACACGCACGTGCTGACGGGCGGCCTGGCACTTGGCCCCCGGGTGGACCTGGCGGGCGCGGCGTCCAGGGAGGAGGTGGCGGCGCGGGTGGCGGCGGCCGCTGCCGGCCTGGGCCCCGGCGAGTGGGTGCAGGGCGGCGGGTGGGACGAGACACACTGGAGGGGCGCAATGCCCACCTCAGACTGGATCGACAAGGTTGGTGGTTGTGGCGTGAAGTGGGGCAGGGGATGGGGACTGGGGGATACTGTGAGGCTGGCGGACAGGAGTACTGGGACGGGCATGTGTCCCCGGATGATTGGTGGACGGTGGCACGGCGCACCGTGTGCACGCGTGTGTTGTTGTTACCTCGTTACACCCTTTACAGGGATAGCTTCCCCACTCTGCATTTCCCAAACGGCGGCCGGCCGTCCAGACCTGCTCCACCGCCACAACATTTCAACGCGTCTGCACAAGGCGCCAACCTTTGCCAAGTTGCCATGCTGTTACACTCGTGCAAGGCACAGTCAACCTGCAGCACACACATGCGACTTGCCCCAGCGCACCCTGTCCCCAGCTCTACCCCTGCGCACTCCCCTTGCCCTCCCCAGGCCGCTGGCGGCCGCCCCACCCTCCTGCACCGCCACGACATGCACATGGCGCTGGCATCACGCGAGGCGCTGCGCCTCGCGGGCCTGGACCGCACCTCCCCGGACCCCCCCGGGGGCTCCCTTGACCGCGACCCAGCCACAGGGCAGCTCACTGGCATCCTCAGGTGCGCGCCAGACCACGGTGCAACCCGCACACGGCAGGTCCACGTGAGCTTGCGTTGTGTAGCGTATGCAGTTGCGTGGACAAATTCGCAAATGGCAAGCAGGTTCTAGTAGAGGGCGAGGCAAGTGGCATGTCCGGCGATTGGAAGCGGACATCGAGGCGGCTCCGGCTGTGAGCTGTGGATGCGCTGAGAGG
>VFQN01001758.1_pt1 | contig 35233 bp, 21 predicted proteins | sample 3512371 | NCBI WGS metagenome assembly VFQN01 (sample SAMN10412370, study PRJNA504923) | tailings metagenome | isolation source: Replicate 2 from Balatoc abandoned mine | place: Philippines: Itogon, Benguet | collected 2017-08-28 | reverse complement strand
CGCTGCGGGAGATCGCGCCCACGGAGAGATACCGCAGGCTGTCTGCTCCGAGGGCCTTCGCCATCCGGGCTTCCGTTTCTTCCGTGAGCACACCGTCTTCCATGAAGCCGGGGGCAAACAGTTCCGACACCGTCGACATGTCAATGCCATAGAAACAGGGAGCGATGATCGGCGGACAGGCCACGCGGACGTGGACTTCTTTCGCGCGACCGCGATCCTTCAACTGGTGAATGAGGGCCTTCATCGTGGTCGAACGCACGATGGTGTCTTCCACCAGCAACACCCGCTTGCCCTCCAGCACTTCCGGCAGCGGCGTGTACTTCATCTTCGCTTTCTCGGCCCGGCTGGCTCCGCCTTCAATGAAGGTCCGCCCCATGTAGCGGTTGCGGATCAGGCCTTCCTGGCTGGGGACGCCGAGGGCATAGGCCATCGCATCCGCGGCCGCCTTGGCGGTATCGGGCACCGGGACGACGATGGTATCGCGACGTTCGCGATTGATTTCCAGCCGTTCCTGGCGGGCGAGTTCCTCCCCGAGCCGCTTGCGGGTCAGATAGACGCTCTTGTCGTCGAGCGTACTGGCGACGTTGGCGAAGTAGATCCATTCAAAGAAGCAGTGCGCCCGCTGCGGGCTGGCAGCAAACTGGTGCAGCGTCAGTTCGCCGTTGCGAATAATGACGGCCTGGCCGGGCAACAGGCTGCGGATGTCTTCGTTATGGAAGCCCATGTTGGCCAGGGCCACGCTTTCGCTGGCGGCGGCAAACATCGGGCCGTCGATTGCATAACAGAGCGGCCGAATTCCGAGCGGATCGCGGGCGACGATCATGTCGCCCTGGGCATTCAGATAGACGATGTTATACGCACCATCGAGACGACCGACGAGACGTCCCAGCAGTTCCTGCGGCGTCGGACGCTTGTCGCCCGACAGCTGCTGGGCGATCAGGTGCATCAGGATTTCAGTGTCGGTTTCACGCGACAGATGGAAATCCTTTTGCGACAGGATTTCGTCACGCAGTTCGGGATAGTTGGCCAGCTGGCCGTTGAAGCCGAAGCTGAACCATTTGGATTTTTCGATATGGTGCCGCTCGAACGGCTGGGCGTAATTGACATCGTCCTTACCGCAGGTGGCGTAGCGGACATGGCCGATGGCGGCGCAACCGCTGTTGGACTGCATCAGGGTTTCGTAGCGATCCTGATGATTCAGATGGAAGACTTCTGTCACCTGGCCCACATTTTTGTGGGTGTGCAACAGTTCGGAGCGTTCCGGGTGGAAGCTGGTCATCCCGGCAGCCAGCTGACCGCGATTCTGGATTTCCAGCAACAGTCGGGGAATATGCCGCGCCGTCTGATTGGGATCGCGATTGATCGCCAGTCGGCTGACGCCCCGTCCCGGGAGATGGTAAACCGCTGCCACGCCGCACTCGTGGAACAGATCTGCCATGGTGTCCTTCCGCGAAAATTCGCGTCGAAGAAGAGCCTGCAGCGGGGGCAATTGTCGCTATTGCTTCAGCTGCATAGGGTTACGAAACCCGCCATCCGATCCGTCGTGGCGGCTGGGAGCATCGAGGAGTGGTCTCAGCGCCCCTTAACTATATCGAGTGCCAGGCGTCGGGACTATTCTTCTCTTGCCGCGGATTCGCAGAACGTGAAAGTTTCTGAATAGAAACCCTGATGTCGGCCGGCTCACTACTGGTCGTATTGCCAGTAATGCAGCTGCAATTTCAGTCCAGGGCGGGTTTAGTCTGGAGTGTCTCAGTCCAGCGAGTACCGGATCTCGCCGCCGACCAGCACCATGCGGGCGCGTCCACGGACATCCCAGCCGCCAAACGGGGTGTTGCGACTCTGGGAGCGGAACTGCGTCGGGTCAATCGTCCAGCGTGAATCCGGGTCCAGAACGGTGATGTCTGCCAGTTGACCAGGTGTCAGATGACCGCAGTCGTCCTTGCCCAGCACCCGGGCGGGGCCAGTCGTCCACAGCGCAACCAGTTGCGGCCACGTGAGGTGTCCCGGATCGATCAGCGCCTTGATACACAGCGGAATCATGGTCTCAAGACCCACGATGCCGAACGGCACCTGATCGATCTCGCGATCTTTCTTCTCGGCAGCGTAGGGTTGATGATCGCAGGAAATGGCATCAATCGCCCCGTCCTGCAGCCCTTCCACCAGCGCCTGCAGATGTTCGCTGCTGCGGAGCGGCGGATCGACCTTGTAATTGGAATCGTACGCCTTCAGGCATTCATCGGTCAGCAGCAGGTTATAGACCGCCACGTCCGCAGTGACGCCCAGTCCCCGTTGCTTCGCGCGACGGATACGTTCGAGCGCATTCTGCGTCGAAACGCACATCAGATGCACGCGGCCGCGGGTCAGCTCTGCCAGCGCGATGTCGCGGCTGACCATAATGTCTTCCGCAGCAGTCGGCATCCCCCGCAGCCCGAGCAGCGTCGAGAAGTAGCCCTCATGCATCACGCCGTTGGCGTTCAGGCTGGAATCCTGCGGATGCGTAAAAATCGGCCGCTTGAACATCCGGGCATATTCGAGCGCCCGGCGCAGGATCTCGGCACTGTGAATGGGACGCTTGGCATCGGTGAACGCGACGGCTCCGCCATCGGTCAGCTGGCCGATGTCCGCCAGTTCCGCACCGGCGTTGTCCCTTGTGACGGCCCCCAGGGGCAGAACGCGGCAATTGTTCGCCCGGGCCGCCTGCAGGACGACATATTCTGCCGCAGAGCGGCTGTCGACGACCGGCTGGGTATCCGGCAGGGCGGCAATGGTGGTGAACCCGCCGGCCAGCGCCGCTGCAGTCGCCGAGGCAGTGGTTTCGTCTTCTTCAAAACCCGGGTCGCGCAGACCTGCGTGCAATTCGATCAGGCCAGGGCAGACGATCTGCCGGCTGCAATCGATCACTTGATCCGCCGAGTCGCGGGTGACGGCCACTTCCGCGATGCGACAGTCCCGGATCAGCAGGTCTCCGACAGTGTCGATCTGATTCGCCGGATCGATGATCCGGCCGTTTTTCAGCAGCAGGGTACTCATCGACGGCCTCCCCGGCTCAATGATTCCACGCCGCGGGATTCCTGATTCAGCCTGGCATGATGGCAAAGATGCAGACAGGCCATGCGAATGAACAGACCATTCGTGACCTGATCCAGAATGACGCTGTTCGGACCATCCGCGACGTCGGGCGTCAGTTCGACACCGCGATTGATCGGCCCGGGCGCGAGAATCAGCACGTCCTTTTTCGCCCGTTTCACCCGGGCGCTGTTCATGGCGAAGAAGTGGGCATATTCGTAGATCGAGGGGAAAAACGCACTGCGCTGCCGCTCGGCCTGAATCCGGAGCAGGTTCACGCAGTCTGCCTGGGCGACGGCTTCGTCGAGGTTATAGCAGACCTCGACGCCCAGTTGTTCAATACCCGGAGGAATGAGCGTTGCAGGACCGCAAACAATCACGCGGGCGCCCAGCTTCGTCAGGCCCCAGATGTTGGAGCGGGCCACCCGGCTGTGCAGGATGTCGCCGACGAGGACCACGGTCAGTCCGGCGATATTCCGGCGATGCTGCCGGATGGTATAGATGTCGAGCAGGCCCTGCGTGGGATGTTCGTGCGTGCCGTCCCCGGCATTGATAATCGCCGCATTCACGTGCTTGGCCAGCAGATGCGGCGCGCCGGACGTGCTGTGGCGTACCACCATCACCGGCACGCCCATCGCCTCGATGTTGCGCGCGGTGTCGATAAAGGTTTCGCCCTTGCTCAGGCTGCTGCCGGCAGCCGTAAAGTCGACGGTGTCGGCGCTCAGCCGCTTGGCAGCCAGGCTGAAACTGGTTTTGGTGCGGGTCGACGGTTCAAAGAACAGATTGCCGACCGTCACCCCTTTCAGGGTCGCCTGGCGGGTTTCCCCGATGGAATGCAGCCGCTTGAACTCGGCGGCGGTATCCAGAATGTGGGTAATTTCCGCAGCGGACAGCGATTCCAGCCCCAGGAGATGAGGCCGGGTCCAGCCAGGGGCGATCGTGGGAGGGACGACGTTCATGAGCAGGTAGCATCCAGGCGGAGTTCGCGGGATGCTACAGAGTCGAGAGACCAGAGTCGAGAGTCGAGAGCCGGAAAAAGCAGGAAGCAAACATGCCCGACAGCAGAAGGTCCGCTGTCGGGCAAATTTCTCCGGTTATGGTCTCACGATCATGTCTCACGCCGGCTGTAGTTGCGCGAGTTCATCACGCAACCGGATCCGGGCGGTGTGCAGACGACGCTTGATCGTCCCCACCGGACTGTGGAAGCGGTCGCTCATCTCGATCAGCGACTGACCTTCAAAGTAAAAAGCCAGCAAGGTGCTGCGGTCGAGATCCCGCAACCGTTCCAGTCCGTCCCGCAACTCGGCGGCCCGTTCGCCCGTTAACAGGGATTCCAGCGGCGTGGCCGAGGCGCCGTGACGGGCGCCCAGCACGACCGGATCCTGAGCGGTTTCCGGCGGCCGGCGCACGGCCCGGTTGATCGCCATCCGGACCGTAATCCGCTTCAACCAGCCGGCGAACCGTTCCGGTTCCCGCAACTGGTCGAGCTTGCGAAATGCCTGGATGAACACATCCTGGGACAGTTCCGCAGCTTCCGCAGTATTCCGCAACCGTCGCAGTGCCGTCGCGTACACGTTGGCCTCGAAGTGCGACACCAGTTGCCCGAAAGCCTGCCGATCCCCCGCCTGCGCGGCGCGGACCAATTCCGCGATTTCGTTCGTCTCCATAGTCACTGCTCGCTTTCTCGAAGCGCACCGGTGGTGCCTGTGGCACGCGCCAGCACGGAGAGGGACATCTCCCAGCCTCCGGTAGCAGATACCGCGGCCGACGAACTTCCTGTCGCCGGAAAGCGGAAAAATCTGCCGAAACGGACAGAGCGGCTGACGGCATCCTCGACGGCGCTGCCCTAGCGGCGGCGAGCGACGAGCCCGTCAGCAGAACCTGGCCGGTTCCCGGAGGTGATACAGCCCGCGATGAACGGCGAATCGTCGCTGACCCCACGTGAGGGGTCCGGGACAACGGTCGCTTTCAGACGCGGTCGGTATCGAGATGTGAAGTGGTCCAAAACGGGTCCACGGTCAGCCGCAGAGCGACCGGCCTAACACCAGAGATGCCCAGACGCCGGGCGGCAGCTGCGTCGTCGATGGTACGGCGCAAGCCGTACTCGTGACGCTGGATACGACTACGCCATCGTGTGTCGGGTGATGGCCCGCTACCGGTGGTGTCGAGGGTCGTCCAGCGCGCGGCAGTTCATGGCCGCGCCAACGCTCTAGCATGCCCATACCCGATTTCGATGGGTCGGAACACTTCGAGACTGAATACGAAAACCCCGGAAAGTACGCAGCAGCGGCATTCGTCACGACAGCAGCCGAACCAATGCGGGCATTGGCGATGGCGGTGGTGGTCGCGGCGGTGATGCTGTTGATTTGCTGCATGGCGCACCTCCTGCGGAGTTCCGCAGTCTCTATGAAACGAGCAGTGAAGAGCCGTCAGGTTTTCTAAAGGAAACGGCTGTTCACGCGGTGAAGGAGCCCGGACGGTCGCGAGAACAACAACGCGAGCCTGAAGTCCGGCACCCGGCTTCTACCACAGGGACGACATTTCCGTCAAAAAGGTTCACGGGTTCGCGCCCGGTTTTCCGGAAATTTTCCAGATTCCTGGTCAGTCCAGCGGCAGGATATTTTTCGATTTCAGCTGAACAGGGATTTTCCGCTTGCGGATTCGCGATTCTAACCCCGCCCGAATTGCGAATCCGCAAGCGGGATTTCCGGGCACCAGGGTCGTCACTGACGCCCGGGATTCTCCTGCGGTAGAATTCCGGTTCTGTTGATCACGCTGCTGTGATCCGCGAAGAGAGTTCATTCGTCCGAAAGACGCTGTGATGGCCGCTCCGTTGCGGATTCTGATCCTCGTTCGCGATCTCACCGAAACTGTCGCCGAGGTTTCCCGCTCCCTGACGGATCGACTGCAAACGTATCCGCATGTCAGCGTGGTCGGGGTCTCCCTCCCCGACAGCTTCAATCCTCAGGACGATTTCGATCTGGTCATCGCTCTGGGCGGCGACGGAACCATCCTGCGCGCCTGTCGTCAGATGGCCCATCGTCAGCGACCGATCATTGGCGTCAACATGGGCCACCTCGGCTTCCTGGCCGACCTGTCGAAAACGGAACTGCTCGAACGGATTTCCGACATCGTCGAGCGCAAGTATCGCCGCGTGTCCCACCTGATGTATGAATGCCGGCTGCTGCGCGGCGATGGCAGCTCGGAGACGCATCTGGGGTTGAACGAAGTCGCGATCCTGGCAGCCGGTTCGTTGCAGCTGTTGCAGATTGACCTGACGATCGATGATCAGCTCGTCTCCACCTATGCGGGAGACGGTTTGCTGGTCAGCACCCCGGTCGGCTCCACGGCCCACAGCCTGGCAGCCGGCGGACCGATCCTGAAGCAGGATTTACAGGCGTTTGTGATCACTCCCATCTGCCCGCATACACTGGTCGGCCGGCCGCTGGTGGACAGTGCCGACTGCATCTATCGCATGCAGGCCTGCAATGCCCAGGAAGGCGTGATGCTCTCGATCGACGGCCAGATCAAGCTGCCGCTAACGGGTAAGGACATCGTGGAAGTCCGCAAGGCCGACGTCGCCTTCCAGCTGGCGCGACTACCGCAGCACAGTTTCTACTCATCGCTTCATCGCAAGCTCGGCTGGTCCGGACATCCGAATTACGGGGCCTGACCTGGGGACAGGTGCCAGCGGGTGGTCGGTTTTCATCAGGAAAGCAGCATATTTTCCTGAACGCCGGCCCGAAGCGCCAGCGAGGGAAGCGACCAGCATCCCTCGCTGTGGCTGTTTGAAGTTGCGCGTTGTGCCGGGGTGTGTGCTGAAAGTGTAGCACGCCCTGAGTCCTCGAAGAGCGTGTTCCATCAACGCTTAACATTACCACGCCCTTCGAGGACTCAGGGCGTGCCACCCGAAAACCCGGAGATTCTCTCCCGCAGCGTGGGTGTTCATCATTAGCGAAACTGGCAAAGCGCAACTTCAAAACTGGCGCTTCGAGCGGGTGCAGTCTGGGCCAAATGCCACAGGCCCGCGGCGAGGTTCGCTGCGGGCCTGTGGTGGTTCACTGGTCAGGCTGGCGATCAGTTCGTGGGAACCGCCGTCCCGTCGATCACGATGGTGCCATCCACATTGGACAAATTGCCGTTGAAGATGATCCAGGGATCTCCGGAACCGATCACGTTCTGGAATCCGCCGCCGTCCAGCAGGACGCCGTTGTTGGCAGTCCCCTGGAGCGAGAGCGTCGAGTTAAAGTTAATCACGAAGCCCTGATTGCCGGTTTCCAGATCACCGGCTTCCGTGGCAATCACATTGTTCTCGATTCTCGCCTGGGCAGCCTGGTTGAATGTCAGCTGCACGCCGGTCGAGAAGTCAGAGCCCAGCACAATGATATTGCCGAACGGTCCGTTCACCGTCTGCAGACTGCCGGAGTTGGGCAGGCCGTTTTCGTACTCGATGAAATCATCGCCGAAGTCATTGTTGGGATCGGTGGTAATCAGTCCCGAGGGGTTCTGGTTGTCCACGAATCCGTTGAGCACCAGAAATGCCTGGCTGTTGAAGGTCATTTCCATCCCGTACGACCCGACGGCAGACTCGTTGAGGAAGATGAAGTTGTCGTTGACGACAAAGTCATCCGCCAGCCCCGTCCCGGCCTGGCCGTCGATGATGAGTTCCAGCCCGGTCGAGTTGGAGGCCTGCGCACCGGTGCCGTTGACGCCCATCACGATGGCGTTGCCGCTGAAATCGAGGACCGACGTTTCGTTGCGATTAATCTGTTCGATCCGGACGGCGGAGCTGTCAACCCGTTCGGTCCGATAGATATAGCCCTGGCTGCTGATGGACATCGGACCATTCCACTCCACATGCAGGGCGGAGCTGCTCAATTGCTGATTCGCCAGGTTCTGCAGGAAGATCTCAGCTCCATTCGTATTATTAAAATCGGTGCCAATCAGATTCAGATTCAGCAATGGTTCCCCGCGCACTCGCGGGTCCAGCGGCGTCAACGGTCCGCCGGTGGTTGCCACAATCACCGCATCTGAATCGCCATTTTCACGGACGTAGACGTCCTGCAATGTGAAGTTGTAATCGGCAAATCACAGCCTCGTCGGCGTTCCGGTTCCATTGGGCCTTTCCCGGCTGGCGACCAGGCCGCTTTCCGCGGGTGCCTGGTAGTCCACATTGCCAATCGTCATCACGCCGATGCCGCCGTTTGTCTCGAACTGGCTTTCCAGGATTGTGACGTTCGGAACATCTGTGGACAACAGTCCATTGCGGCCGTTGTTCAGGACTTCCGTATTGGCGATCAACAGCCCCTCGAGGAACAGGGGATCAGTGATCACAGTATCGGCATTGGTCAGTCTCCGTGAGCCGCCACGCACCAGCTGGTCATTGACCAGGAACGTTTCCTCGATATTGCGGGCGACAATTCCGTAGGAATCGTTGCTGCGGACGGACAGACCGCCCAGGAAGATTGAGCCGGTATTGCTCAGACTGATCCCGGGGCCGTCGGCATTGATAATTTCACCGGAGTCACCAGGAACAAGTTCCGTGCCGTCGCCGATGGACAGAGTAAACTGTGAGGACCGTACAGAACTGAGCGCATTATTTGACAGGAAAATGCCAGCCCCGTCTGTTCTCCGGCTGGCTATCACCGGGTCTAATGGTGCATTCGACGAACTGACGAAGTTGAAGTTCAGGTTGATGTTGGAGTTCGTCGCGACGATGGCCGCACCATCGTTGGCGTCAAGGCTGCCGGACAGCACGCGCACCAGTCCGTTGGGTGTCCGGTTCTGGGCATCTATCAGATCGATACCAAACGGGTTTCCGGTCCGCTCGATGTCAAGGGCCGTGCCGTTGTCGGTGGTCACGTTCAGCTCACCGAAGGCGACAGGGGCCTGCATGTCTGCAATCCGGACGCCGGCAATTCCCAGGTCAGTCGGAGCCGTGGCATCGTTGATGGTGAGCGAGTCAAACGCGACCGCGCCGTTGGTTTCATCGAACGACAGCACCGGCGGCACTTGATCGATGTAGAGATATTGCGTTCCCTGGATATTCACAGCCGGGTTGTCGTTGACATTGACGGACTGGTTGACGATGACCTGGATGTTGCGGGTGTTGTCAGCAAAACTGACGGGTGCCTTCATCCGGTCGATGTTGATGCCGGTATTGCCGCGGTCATTGATCACCAGGGCCTGAGTCGTGCTGCTTGTGGCCCCCGTATAGTTGAACGTCGAGTTATCACGCACGAGATTCAGCGAGATTCCCTGGACCGAATTGATCTGGGCTCCGCCGGAGAGGGTAAAGTTTCCGGTGTTGTTGTAGCCGCTATCTGCCACCTGCTCGCGAGTCAGATTCTCTGCCGCATTTCCGTTGCCGACCAGTTCCTCATCGCGGCCGATCTGGATGCCGTTCCCGCGGCCGCCGTCGATAATCAGCGAGTTGGCTGGCGAAAGGATATTCGTGATCGTCACATCGCCTGCGCTGAACTGGTATTCGATGGCGTTGGCCAGCGGCTGCAAGTTGTCGGCCAGTGAGTCATCCGTGGCAATAAACAGTCCGCCGTTGAAGCTGACGTTGCCGGAGTTACCGCCGGTCGGATTTCCGTTGATATCAGTTCGCGTGCCGAGGGCGACGCCGCGTTGCTGACGATCCCGGATATCGACGTTGCCGAAGAAGGAAACTTCACCGCCGGCTGCGAGCCCCTGGATATCAATCGCATCGCCGTTCGGATTCTGGATCAGAATGTCGGTGGCCACGCTCTGCGACTCCAGGAACAGGTAGCGACCTGAGCTGTCCAGAATCCGGATCGCCTGATCAGGACTGTCGGTAATCGTCATCGTGCCGAAGCGGGCATTGCCCAGGGCGGAGCTGATGTCGATACCGGTGGCTCCCACATAATTGATGCGGGCAAAGAATTGTTCGTTGGTGTTCGGAGCCAGGTTGACAACGCTGCCGGCATTGGTCTGCTCGATCATGACAGCCGCTCCCCGAGCCGGCGAACTGCCGTCGTGCTGGATTTCTCCGGCAAGCTCCGGTGCGAGATTGTAGGTGAGCGGTGTGAGCGGATCACGGCCGAAGGTGACCTGTGGCGTGCCACCGATGACGTGCAGGCCGTTATTGGCGGAATTGAAGATGCGGGTGCCGATGAAGCTGATTTCGCCAACTTCCTGCAGCAGCACGCCATCACCGTTGCCGGTAGTGCCCACGCCGGCATGATTTACCTCAACGTAGTTCACGTCCACGCCGGTGATATTCGGTCCGGCAAAGATGCCGTTACCCGTCGCTCCGGTGGTACTGTCGAGTTCATCGCCGATCCGGAAGCCGCTGAATTCCGTCCGGATCGGACTGGAATCCGGGACGATCAACTGGCTGGTCAAAGTGACGGCATCGACAATGGTCGTCCGGTCGGTGTAGGTCAGCAGCGGCTTGAGGTCGTAATCATTGGTATCAAACGGGTCTGCCGGATTGGGATTCGGATTGTCGACGGCCCGCGGCAACAGGACGTCCACCCCCTGGATGTTGACCAGGTGCGGTGCGTTGTCGGCTTCCCCGAGCAGACGCACGCCCGACTCGGTTGTAATCGGCGTGTTGTTGAAGACGCTGTTGGTCCAGACGAATACGATGTCCGCGGTTTCGGTCGACGGATCCTGGGCATTGCCAATCGTCAGGAACGGATTTTCATAGGTTCCCAGCGGGGCCGTGGGGTCATAGGTCGGCTGGAAGTTTCGCATCAGCGCGAGATTGCTGCGATCGTACGGATCGTCGCTGGCGACGTGTTCGACGAAGATCGGCGTGCCGTCGGCCTTGGTCGCCACCAGGCCACCTTCCAGTTGCGGATCGCGAGCCACCACCGCCGTGTACTGGCGAATGACCGGATCGGTCATGCGGCTGAACTGGGTACGCCGCTGGCCATCAGCCTCACGGAATCCGCCGTAGCTGACCGCCACCGACAACACGACATTCGTATCGAACACCTTGTCGTTCGTGACTTCCAGACCCATGTGGACGTTGGAGATCACATCGCCTTCGAGGCGGCCCTTCCAGCCCCACGCGGTGGGAGTGTTGTCCTGCTGGAAGTGGTACCAGCCGGCCGTCGCCTTCACGTTGTGCCGTTCCAGGATGCGGCCGGGCAGCGGCACGCTCAGTTCGTGATCGAATCCCTTCATGTGCGAGCCGAAGGTCCGGATTTGATCGAACAGGATGTTGTTGCCGCTGTACCGCAGGTTGAACGGATCGCCCAGCGACAGTTCCTTGCGGGTTTCGGTCACCGGGAAATAGGCGTTCAGCCGCATATCCCACGCAGAACCCAGCGTTTCCAGTCCGAAGCCGGCCTGACGGAACAACTGGCCGGAGGTGTTGTCGTAATCGTAGAAGAAGTTGGCCCCGAGAATCCGGTCCCACTGGCGGACGTAGTGTCGGTAGCCGGTACCGACGTTGGCTCCCCAGCCGTCCTGAACGGACCGGAAACCGCGGAAATCCCCGAAGATCAGGCCGTCGTTGATGAAGCCGTACGGCATGAACTCGAACGGCGCGAAGCTGTCTTCACGACCGATGCCGGGGCCGGTGACGAAGCCGGCCCGGAAGAGAGCCCCCAGGGCCTGCCCGGACCGCCCGCTGATTTCCTCGCCGATCAACGGCTCCGCGACGGGAGGGCCGGCATAGGGATCTGCCTGGAACGGTGCCTGACTAAGCGCGGTCACCGGCCACGACGCCAGCAGCAGCGCCAGCCCGAGCCAGACGAATCGCCAACTGACAGGCGAGATGTTGTTCGTTCGCTGCAGGGACGTCAGTTGCATCGACTCACCTCTACGGTTGCATACAGCCGCAGAGAATCTGCGGCAGCTGGCCGGCAGACTCTCATGGATCTCTTTCAACGCCGATCCCGCCTGAGTCACGGAATCTGTGCCTGTCGCGACACCCGGTGGCAAACCGGCCGCCCTTGCTCCAGACACGAAGCTGGACCATCGAGACATGGACAGCGGGTTGTAGTCATGAGAAATCGCCCGCTAAAGAGCGATTTGGCTGCCGGAAGTCGAAAACCCGTGGTTTTCAAACTTTATAGCTTGAGGAAAAACGGGGTCCGGCTGAAATTGCCGCGGGGACCAGCACGCAAGGCTTGCGCAATCGTAAAAGTCGCACCGCGATCCGGTCTTGACCCTCAGGCGGGCAACTGTGGCCCGTGTGCGGTCCCTTCTGGCGAATTCCGGGCGGGCCGGCCAGCGACCGCAATTTGCAAGGTTGTGCTGCACAATCATTTCCGGCAGACTGACGTCATCATTCCCCGAATTTCCCGCCCGTCGCCGGGGCTGAAGGCCACAGGTCGGCTCCCGGGACCGTAGCGTAAACCGCTCATACGTGTGCGAAGTTTGATTTGATACGGCCATGACCCAATCTTCCGTGGCCGACTCTGCTCCGCGACTGGAACTTCCCGATTCCCGCGGTATTCCCGGGTCGATTATCGCGCTGGGCATCCCGGTGCTCGCCGAGCAGTTGCTGTCGTTCTGTGTGGGCTTTTTCGACGTCTATCTGTCCGGCCGTTTGAGCGCGGAAGCGACGTCTGCGATTGGTCTTGCCGCGTACGTCAGTTGGCTGGCCTCCATGATGTCCGGGTTGATCGGCACCGGTGCGGCGGCCCTGGTCGCCCGGACCTGTGGAGCCGGCGACTGGCAGGAGGCGCGGCGCATTACCGCCCGGGCGGTCATGCTGGGGTTGACACTCGGGGTTGGTCTGTTGCTGGGCTTGTGGCTCGGTGCACCCGGCTTCGCCACGCTGCTCGGCATGCAAGGAGCGACGCGCGACATCGCGATCGACTACCTCCGGTTCGACGCTTTTGGTCAGCTGTTCGCCTGCACGACCATGATTGCCGCAGCGGCGCTCCGCGGCGCCGGCGACATGCGCACGCCCCTACTGGTGCTGGGCGTTACCAACGTGGTGAATGTGCTGGTCTCATCCGCCTGTGTGTTCGGCTGGGGGCCGATACCGCCGCTCGGCGTGCGTGGCATAGTCACCGGGACAGTCACCTCGCACGTGTGCGGGTTGCTGCTGATGGTGCTGGCCCTCCGCCTGCCATGGTCCGCCCTGCAGATCCGCTACCGGGACATTCGCTGGCACACACCCACGACCCGCCGCATCCTGCGCGTGGGCGGACCGGCTGCACTGGACGGAGCAGTCACCTTCACCGGTCACTTCCTGTTCCTGATGATCATTGCGCGACTGTCGCCCGGCGGTTTCGACGGGGCGACCTTCGCGGCCCACATCGTCGGGGTTCGTGCGGAAGCGATCTCTTATCTGCCGGCTGTCGCCTGGGGAGCTGCCTCTGCCAGCCTCGCCGGTCGCCTGCTGGGAGCCCATCAATACAATCTCGCGCTGGAAACCGGTCACGTGGCGGTGCGACAGTTCCTGATCTACGCCGTCGGTGTCTCCACATTCATGTTCGTTGGCGCGCCATGGATCTTCGCCTTCATGCACCGCGATCCAGCAGTGGCAGATATCGGCGTGCCCGCGTTCCGCTGGCTGGCGGTCTACCAGATTCCCACGACGATTTTGATCATCTATGCCTCCACGCTCCGCGGTGCCGGCGATACCCGCTTCCCGCTGCTGTGTGCGGTGATTTCCATTCTCGGCGTGCGTGTCCCGGTCGCCTGGCTATGCGGCATCTGGCTGGAAGGCGGACTCACCGGCGCGTGGTACGGCATGGGAGCCGACAACACCCTCCGCATGCTGCTGATTTTCTGGCGCTATCGCCGCGGCCACTGGCTCAAAATCGACGTCTGAATCTTTTCCTTCCCCGGATTCCTGACTGCTCCCCAACATCAACGATCATTCGCGGGCGGTTTCGCGATCCCGACCCACGAATCGCTGTTGAATCCCCCGCGATGCCTTGCGTCGCCCCGCCCATCTCTCGACACTGATGCCAGCTTCAGCATTTCCCAGGTAATTGAGCGAAAGAGTTCGTCAGATGGCACAGGTCGGCTTCGGAATCGTAGGTTGCGGGATGATCGCCAGTTTTCATGCCGAGGCGATCAAGCATATGCGGAACGCGAAAATCGTGGCCTGCTTCGACACCTTCCCGGCCTCGGCTGAACGGTTCGCAGCCGCCAACCCCGGCGTGAAGCCCTACACCGACTACGCCGAGATGCTGAAAGATCCGGCCGTCCAGATCATCACCATCTGCACGCCCAGCGGTTCGCACATGGACCCGGCCGTGCAGGCCGCGAATGCCGGCAAGCATGTCGTGGTCGAGAAGCCGATGGAAATCACGCTGAAACGCTGTGATGCCATCCTCGACGCCTGCAAGAAAAACGGCGTCCAGCTCTGCCCGATTTTCCCCTCACGCTTCAGCCCCGCGAATCTGGCGCTGAAGGATGCCGTCGACAGCGGTCGCTTCGGGCAGCTGACCCTCGGCGACACCTATGTCAAATGGTGGCGGACGCAGGAATACTACGACCAGGGCGGCTGGCGCGGCACCTGGGCACTGGATGGCGGCGGCAGCTACATGAACCAGGCGATTCACAACGTCGACCTGCTCTACTGGTTCATGGGTGACGTCGCAGAGATTTGCGGCGTGACCTCGACTATCGCTCACCAGCGGATCGAAGTTGAAGACGTCGGCGTGGCGGCCCTGAAGTTCAAGAACGGTGCTCTGGGGGTCATTGAAGCCACCACAGCCGCCTGGCCGGGTCTGCTCAAGAAGACCGAGATCCACGGCACCGAAGGTTCGGTGATCGTCGAGCAGGACGACATCCTGCTCTGGAACTTCGCCAAGCCGCGCGCTAAAGACAAAGCCATCCTGGAGAAGTATGCCCGTAAGGTCGGCGGCACCGGCGGAGCCAGCGATCCCAAGGCGATTTCCTACGTCGGCCACATGGAACAGCTGAAGGACTTCGTCAAGGCGGTGGAATCGGGCGGCACCCCGAAGATCACCGGCGACGAAGGCCGCAAGTCGGTCGAAATCATCCTCGCCATTTACCAGTCGGCCTGGACCGGCAAGCACTCGAAGCTGCCGCTCGCCAAAGACCCGAAGCGGCCGAAGTAGACTTTCTGAAGCAATGCAAGTTGTTATCCCGGGTGGCTGGGGCGCCGGATGGACAGCAGAGACCATGTCGATGGGAGTGAAATCACAGTTCGAGACCGCTCAGTGAAACGTCATAGCCCCAGTTGTGATTCACTGGGGCTATGTCCGGCCTTCGAGATGGGAAATCGATCCAGCGCCCCAGCCACCCGACCGCCAGTCATCGTTTGATCAGCGATTTCTCCGGAACCGGTTCCATGACACTCGAAGAGTCATTTCAGATCATTCAACAGGAGTTGAGCCATGTTCCAGTTCTTGATCTGTATGTCGAATTCGATTCGCACATGAATCAGGAAATCGTCAAAGTCCTCGTCTGGGAAAGCGATCTTGGCGATGCATTCGGACCGGAAGGCTGTCACGCCCGACGAGCGGCCATGCGGTCCCAACGCGATATTGAGATCGTGACTCATCTCGAGGTAAGTCAGGATGATCTATGAAATGCAGTCGAGTGGTCTACGCCCACCAGCCATTCTGACGCCTTGAAAACATTACCACGCCACGGATTCCCACACTACCCCGGAGACGAACATGAGACAGCCTCGCTCGAACTGGTCTCGTGCCATGATTCTCGTCGGTCTCTTCGCGGGCATTGCGAATGGCCTCGTCGCCGCGGAACCTTCACGGCCGAATGTGGTGATGATCGTCTCCGACGATCTGGGGCTGCAACTGGGATGTTACGGCGATGAGTTTGCCCGCACGCCGAATATTTACGATCTGGCAGGCGACGCCACGCTCTTCACGCGGGCGTATTGCACGACGGCCAGTTGCAGTGCCAGCCGCTCGGTGATTCTGAACGGTCTCTATAACCATGCGACCGGGCATTACGGCCACGCTCACGGCGACGGACATTTCAGCACATACGACTCAGTGCAGTCGCTCCCCAATATCCTCGGAGCTGCCGGTTATCGCACTTGCCTGATCGGCAAATATCACGTTGCTCCCGAATACATCTATCACTTCGAGTTCGAGCGGCAGCAGGGAACGCAAGGGCATCGCAACACGGTCCGGATGGCTCAGAACGCGAAGGCATGGATCACAGAAGAGGACGAGCGACCGTTCTTTCTGTACTTCTGTCCGACCGATCCGCACCGCGCCGGAGACCCCAGCCGCTTCGCCAATCACAACGAGAACCCGAACTTCTATCCCGAAATTCCGCCGGTCAAGTTCCGGGCAGAGGACATGACCGTCCCGCCTTGGCTGCCCGATCTGCCGGAAGTGCGGCAGGAACTGGCAGAGTACTATCAGGCGATCTCACGCTTCGATGCCGGGATCGGCACGCTGGTCGAGGCGCTCAAGGAAACCGGCCATTACGACAACACGCTCATTTTGCTGCTGAGCGACAACGGTCCCCCGTTCCCCGGAGCCAAGACGACCAGTTACGAACCCGGCATCAACCTGCCGCTGATTGTTCGCAATCCGCGACTGCCGGAGCAGGGCGGCACCTGCAACGCGATGGTGACCTGGGTGGACCTCGCGCCGACAATCCTCGATTTCTGCGGCGTACCCGCTCCCCTAGCTCCGCCGCTCCGACCAGGTGAGAACATGGGGCCGCCGAAACAGAAAGAGGCCCCGCCAAAGGGTAAATTGCAGCCATGGAAGTTTCATGGCCGCTCGTTCGCCGGCATCATCGGTACGGAAAAACCGGATGGCTGGAACAAGATGCAGGCCTCGCACACGTTCCACGAGGTGACGATGTACTACCCGATGCGCGTCGTCCGCGAGGGGCAGTACAAGTACATCCGCAACATCGCCCATCAGCTGCCGTATCCGTTCGCGTCGGATCTGTATGCCAGCCCGACGTGGCAGGCGGTACTCAAGCGGAACGACCCGCAGGCCTACTATGGCCGCCGCACAGTCGATGCCTACGTGAACCGGGCTCAGGACGAACTCTACGACCTGGAAGCCGACCCATCCGAGACCCGCAATCTCGCCACCGACCCGAAGATGCAGGACGTCCTGAAACGCCTGCAATCTCAAATGCAGGACTGGCAGAAACAGACCAAAGATCCGTGGGTCACCAAATGGGAATACGAGTGATTTCGTATTTCACGGATTGAGTCAACTCAGGGTGGCAGGGTCAGCAGCGAAGCGAATGGCCCTGCGATCGCTCCCAAGTGTGTTCACCCGGTAGTGCATCGTCATCATATATCAATCGAGCCACTCTGGCGGAATTCGATCCACAGTCACAGGGCCCTGCTGATTTTTCAAATACCAGCCAGCGCTGGACCAGCGCCAATCCACAGCTTGTGTCACCAGACCACGCCGGCACGGGTTTTCGTGGAGATAACCAATCATATTCAGCAATGCCGCTGAGCTTTCAATATTTCTGTCGTAGCCACCGCCACGTTGCCAGAAGTACGTCCGGTTCCGGGTTTTGAAACGACATGTCAGACGCGGAATCCATTCCGGAGCATGCTGCGTCAGCCACGCAATTGCCAAGCGGGCAACCGGTTCCTTGATACTCTGACGAATTCGGGCGATGTCGTAATCGTTCCGCTGTGGCCGCACAATCAGATGCACATGTTCGGGCATGAAAACATACGCCCAGAGGTCGAAGTGGCAGGAGATACGAGCCGATTGAATGGCCGTGGCCAGCCAGTCGCAGGTTCGTTCTCTGGTCAGAAACGGATGACGGTGATAACAACTCCAGGTCAATTCATGAGCATGGCCTGGAATATTAAAGTTCCGTCGGTGCTTGCCCGGAGAGCCAACCAATCCTGATGTCTCGCTTTAGTGGACAAGCCTTGGGGTGGTTGGGGCAGATCGCAGCGGATGGCCACGCCGAGCGTGCATGAAGCGATCTCTGAAAGAAAGCTTCGTGGAGCACTCGCATGGCCATCCGCTGCGCTTCTGACCATGGCACCCTGCTGGTATCACCGACGACTCAATTACCACCGGATTGGCCAGCTCACGCTGCTGCGGGATCGGCGCCGGCCCGGGCGGGACCGAACTGTTGCAGCAGGGTTTCGCTGAACTTCAGGTCCGGCGACAGGCAGGGATGTTTGTACTGCTCTACGCTGCCGCCGAGCCGTGACTGGCGATGACGCACAAACCGCTTCCAGGTGCCGTCCGGCAGGGTCTGGATCTGCAGCGGAGCAAGCCGGCCGGTGGCGCGTTTTTCGCCGTACTCGCAGTTCAGCGCTGCCAGCTCGGTATCCACCGCCGCCGCCAGTTGCTGACCGATTGCCTGGTGCGGCAGGTCACCCGCTTCCAGATGCAGGCGATAGAACGGCGGTTCATTCCAGATCGGCGAGACCGTGAAGTAGCTCAGGTCCAGCCGCAGCCGCTGCAGGCAGCTGCGGACAGCCGTCACGACCTGCGACTCGGAAATTTTCTCGCCGGTCAGGTTCGCGATGTGGGCTCCCTTGTGCAGGAACTCCAGTTGCGGAGTCGTGCCGAAGAAGCCGCAGCAACGGACCACGTCGCGAATGTTGTAGCGATACAGACCGGAGGCAGTGGTCAGGAGGATGTAATACTGCCGGTCGACTTCCAGTTCATGAGCCTGCAGGACCGTGGGATGCTCGGACTCGTACTCTTCCTCGGGGATGAACTCGAAGAAGTGACTGCCGACATCCAGCACGCCATCGGGAATCGTATCCTGGAACGGAATGGTCATGCGGCCTTCGCTGGCAGACAGTCCGTGATCACGCACCGGAACGTCGCCGAAGTAGCGGCGCATCGCCTGCAGGTAAGCACCTGCACTGCCGCCGGTCCAGACGCCGACCAGGGCCAGCTCCGGCCAGATGTGCTCGGGCGCCAGACGGTCATGTTGCCGGATCAGTTGTTCCAGCTCACGGGCCCGGGCCGGATTACGACCACAGCGCCGCAACAGGGAGCCACGAACCGCGGAGGGCAACCGATCCGCAACGTGCAGACCGCCATCGGCAATGTCGCGGATGAGATGTTCGCGTTCCCGGTCGACCATCTTGCCGAGATGGACCAGGGTGCTGGGATTGGCCGTCATCACCAGACCGACGTGCTTGTTGGCGATCGACAGTCGCAAGGCGGTGTAATACTTGGCATCCGGCTCATCGATCTTCGCGACTTCGAGCGGGACGGTATACATACCGCGGACCAGCGGATTCTGCATCGCTCCGACGAGGCCGCTGATATTTCCGCAAGGCGTGCCGCCTGGCGTGCGGAACTGATCGTAGTCGCTGCTGAGCTGGACGATGTCGAGCTTGTGAATGGCGGGATGGGCATCAAACGCACGAATGCCCCACATCGACCAGCCGCGGCGGTAGTCCTTCAGGAAGTGATCGGTGATCGGGATGAACTTCGACTCGGCGGTCGTGCCGCTGCTGAGGGTGAACATCAGCAGACGGTTGTTGGGACCGAGCAAGGCCCGGGTGTCGCCCTGCTTCAGGCGTTCGACATACGGCCGATACGTCTCGAAATCGGCAACGGGTACGGCGCGCTGGAACTCGCCGATCGGCATGCCCGGGCGCAAACCGCGTTCGCGGGAAAAGTCACTGTCGGCATTGAGTGCCAGCACCCGGTCGAGTGCGGCGCGCTGGGATTGCTGCGCATCGCGGATCGAGTTCTGGAAATTCGCAGCCTGACGGCGCAACCGGGCCTTGAGCGGATAGCCAAGAACGGGGCGAAGAGAGCGGAGCATGCGCGGCCTGCGATTCGCTACGCAGTCGAATCCGCGAGGGCCTCGAAACGCTGGCAGGTGCGGAACAAGCTGACCCGCACGACAGTCGCCGCAGAACGGGGACTGCCGGAATCATTCCTGTACGACACCAGCGACCTGTCTCCCGTGACAGATCGATGATCAGCGGCTGCCGCTTCGTGCCTCACTCGCCTCCGCGGGAGGATACGAACCGTTGAGACTCCTGAACTGGCGGCTCCGGCTGCATCAGGTGGGGCGATTACCGCTCCAAGACCCCGACGCAGCTCCAGGAGCGGCAGTACGGGAAGTTTACTTCTTCTTGGCGGCCTTCTTCTTATCGGCCTTGCCGTCAGCGCCGGCAGCGGCTTTCTTCTTTTTCTTGCCGATCACGAGTTTAATGACGCGCAGTTTCGGCAAACCAAAGGGACTTTGCCCATCTTGCCAGCGATCGTCATCCTTCATCTTCAGGATTCGTTCGTGACGCTGCAGAACATTCCGGGTACGGGCCAGGCGACCCTTGCGCTTCAAGCTCTTGTCGATCGTCACGACTCATCCACTCCCCAGAGGCCCGACGTCGATCGGACGACCGGATCCTGAAATCACGAAACTGTATGATTGGCTGGAACTTCCGAGCCTTCCCTGCCGCAGGGCCGGTCTCTTCTCAAAGACCACCCCCTGCAAACATCCTGCGCTCAGCGTCGACCGGGCGGCCCGAATACTTGAATCGTTCCGGACCACCTTGCAGGGAGTCCCCCGGGATACAGACGGTTGGGCAGAACACGGGAGTTTAACGTAGCAGATTTCTGTCTGCAAGTCTTGTTCGCTGCGAATGCCGATCATGCCCCTGTCGGCTTGCAACAATCGCAACGAATGAACTGAAAGATCCACAAACAGCATCGGTATCCCGCGTGCCGGATCTGACGACAACAACACGCTGACGACAGGTAAAGGTCTGGCAAGCCGTGTGAAAAATGTGTGACCAGTGACCAGACTACCGGAACGCTGGTGCCGGTCCCGAGCGGAGACGGACCAGAAAACCTGAAATTTGCGTCAGCTGAAAACGGTGTAACCCGTCGCCTCTGAACGCTTACAGATCACAAACTCTCACTAGGCCGAATCTCTGGACCCTGCTAGATTCCGAATCGAGTTGTCGGGGCGGAACCGCTCCGATGCCGCTGCAGACAGGTTGAACAGTGGTGAATCCCTATTACAGCACCGCCCTCATCGCTCTGGCATTGTTCGGCCAGGGTCTGAGTGCCGACGCGCAGACGCTGCCCTTTGACACCCCCGCTCCGTCGAACGACAGCGTTGTGCCGGAATCGGTCTTCACGGAAACGTCTACCTTTCTTGGCATGTCCCAGCCGCCGGAAGGCAGCAGCGTCCAGTGGGCCGATTCACCGACCTACGCCCCGACTTACGCAGCCAATGAACCCTGGGACTGGCACATTCTGCCCGACGGAGTGGTTTACAAGTCCTATCTGGCTGCCGAACGCGACCCGCGCCTGTCCACCGCATTTCTGAACGAAAAAAATGGCGAGATGCTCTGGGACAGTGCTCTGGGCGGACGGGCCTCGATTTTACGTTATGGAACTTCGGGGTCCGAACAGGCTCAGGGCTGGGAACTGCAAGTCGAAGGCGCTGCCTTTGTCCGGTTGCTGCCGGATGATGAACGCGACGTCAACGCCGTGGATTTCCGGGCCGGTGTGCCGCTGGCCTATCGTAATGGCCCCTTTCAGTTCAAGTTCGGCTACTACCATATCAGCTCACACGTGGGCGATGAGTTCCTGCTGAAGCATCCGGACTTTGAACGGATCAACTACGTGCGTGATTCCTGGGTCGCCGGCGTGGGCTATTTTCCCACGGACACACTGCGGCTCTACTTTGAAGTCGGCTGGGCAGCGATTTTCACCAGCGGCGGTGCCGAGCCGTGGGAAATCCAGACGGGTCTGGAGTGGGAAACCCAGGGGCCGACCGGAATTCGCGGAGCGCCGTTCTTCGCCATGAACATCCATCTGCGGGAAGAAGTCGACTGGGGCGGCAGCATCAACATTCTGTCCGGCTGGATGTGGCGTGGTTATCACACCGACCACACGTTCCGGATCGGCCTGCAGTTCTACAATGGCAAAAACGCCCAGTACTCGTTCCTGCAGGACAACCAGCAGCTGCTGGGCTTCGGCATCCGCTACGACTTCTGATGTCATCGGCTGGTGATGATTCACCAGCAGGCACTCTCAGAGGCTTTCGTTCAGGGAAATATTTCCCGCCGATGGCTGACGGCGCCCGGCCGGGCGCGTGTTGAAAAGTTGGTCTTGCCCGAATCCGCAGAACCGGTTGTGATCCCGCAACCATGTCGAGCGACGATTCCGACGACAAGACCGAAGCTCCGACCGAACGCCGCCGCAGTCAGGCGCGTGAGGAAGGCAACGTTGCGCGCAGCGTCGATCTGACCGCTGCAGCCGTGCTGATGTCGGCTTGTGGCGGGATGTACCTGGTCGGCCCTCAGTGCAGTGAATCGCTGGCGCGGTTGATGCGGGCGTCGCTGTCGACGGATGCCCGGCTGACGCTGACCCGTGAAGATGCAGTGACCTTGCTGCAATCGCTGGGTGTCCTCGTCGGTGGCGCTGCCTTGCCGCTGCTGGTCGCCACTGCCTGCGGCAGCCTCGCCATCAATCTGATGCAGGTCGGCTTTTTGTGGTCGCCCGAGGCGCTGACGCCGAAATTCTCCCGCGTCAATCCGCTGTCAGGATTCAAACGCCTCTTCTCGCTGTCGTCACTGGTGAAGCTCGGCGGCAGCCTGGCGAAAATCCTGCTGGTCGCCAGCGTCGGTTATCTGTTTCTCACGACGCATCAGGCGGAATACCTGTCGTTGTCGCAACAGGATGCCTCGGTGATTCTGGCCACGCTGGGCCGCGGTATCATTGAACTCGGCTTCTATCTCGCCCTGACGCTGATCTGCCTGGCCATTCTCGACTACGGATATCAGTACTGGCAGCACGAACGCGACCTGCGGATGACGAAGCAGGAAATTCGCGATGAAATGAAAGAGATGGACGGCAATCCCCATGTGCGGGCGCGGCGACGGGAAGTGCATCGCAAGCTGGTGGAAGCCCGGGAACTGGGCCAGGTGAAAACTGCGGACGTGGTAATCACCAACCCCACGCACATTGCCGTCGCAGTGAAGTACGACCCGCTGACGATGCCCGCTCCGGTCGTGGTCGCCAAGGGGATGGGGGACATCGCGGCCCAGATTCGCCGGCTGGCGGCCGAGCACGGCATCCCGATCATCGAGCGCAAGCCGCTGGCCCGCGCCCTGTACAAGGACGTGAAGGTCGGACGGCCGATTCCGGTCGAACTCTACGAAGTGTTCGTCGAGATCCTCGCGTACGTCTACCGGCTGACCGGGAAAAAACCGCCGACCGTCATCTGATGACATAGCTGTCGACCCGGGAGGTGTTCCCTGCAGATTTCCGGAATCGGACGGGGATTTCCGTCGCCCTGAAGTGGTGGACGGGTTATACCGTACGCGGTCAAACAGGAGACGTTCTGCCGCACGGACATGATATAGTGAGAAACGAATCATTTCTCGCCGCGGGCAGTATAGAACTTACGATGATGTCAGCCAGCCTGGCCGTTGCGACATTCGGGATTCGCGTATCATAGGGTGACCCGCATTCCGCCTGAGGATTCTCCGCGATGCACATCCTGGTTATTGAAGATGATCCGGTCATTGGCCGCACCCTGATGCAAGGTTTTACCGAAGCCGGCCATCAGTGCGAATGGCTGTCCGACGGTGAAGCCGGAACGCAAGCGGCCCTGAAGCAGCAGGCCGATGCGATTGTCCTGGATCTGATGTTGCCGGGACGGTCCGGGCGCGAAGTCCTGCGGGAGATTCGCAGCCGGGGCGTGCTGTGCCCTGTCGTCCTGCTGACTGCCGTGGGCGGTGTCAATGATCGCGTCGACGGACTGAATGCCGGCGCGGACGATTACATCGTCAAGCCGTTCGAGTTTGCGGAACTGCTGGCCCGTGTGCGTGCCGTCGTTCGTCGCACCCAGACCCGCCCGACGCCGCTGCTCAAAGTTGGCGACGTCACGCTGGATCTCACGACCCGGCGGGTGACAAGCGGCGATCATGAGGTCGATCTGACGCCGATCGAATTCAGCCTGCTGGAACTGTTGATGCGCTATGCCGGCCAGGTTGTCACCCGCAAGATGTTGTGCGAGCATGTGTGGGGCTTCAACTGGGACGGAACGACGAACGTCATTGAAGTGCATGTCAACCGGTTGCGCGGCAAGCTGGATCGCGGTCGCGACAGTTCCGTGATCCAGACGGTGCGAGGTCGAGGATATGCCCTACCAGCAACGCCGGTCGCAGTTGCCGACTAGGTGGTTCTTCACGCTGCGAACGCGGCTGACGCTCTGGCATACGCTGGTGGTTCTGATTGCCGTCTGTAGCGCGCTGCTCGCGGTCCGGGAGGGCTTGCGCTACTATCTGCTGCTGGAATCCGACGTCGTCCTGAACGACGAGGCGCGGGAACTGACGCTGGCAATCCAGCGCTGGCATCCCAACCAGGAACAGATCATCGCGGAGATGCAGCAGAAAGCTGCCGGCCACTCGGAACGCGGCTGGCATATCCGCTGGCTGGCAGAGGACCGCCGGCACACCATCTGGGCCAGCAGCGATGCCCCGCAAGGACCACTGTCCAAACTGGCCGCCCGCTATCGCGATTACAGCGTCTGGTACTCGGACACCATGCGTTCGGTCGAACGCCAGGTGAAGGCGCCGGGAATTCCCGCCTATTATGTGCGAGTCGGAACACCCACGCAGTTCATCGCCAATGACATCGGTCGCCTGACTCGCATCGCCGGCCCCGTCGCCCTGGCGATCGTGCTGCTGGCCCCATTAGGCGGGTACTTCCTGTCGGAACGCGCCGTCCGGCCGTTGCAGAACATCATTCGTACCACCGACCGGCTGCGCCCCAGCCATCTGGAAGAACGGCTGCCGGTTCGCGGCATTGGCGATGAACTCGATCAGCTCGCGTCCAAGATCAATGAATTTCTGGACGAGATTGCGATCCACCTGCGCCAGCACCAGGACTTCGTCGCCAACGCGGCTCATGAGTTGCGATCGCCCCTGGCGGCCATCCTCAGTTCGGTGGAGGTGACGATCGGCAAGCCGCGAACTCCTGCGGAATATCAGGAATTGCTGGGCTCGATCGAAGGCGAATGCCTGCACCTGACGCAACTCGTGAATCAGTTGCTGCAGCTGGCGGAATCGGAATCGCGAGCGCAGCCCCAGGTGCGATTGCCGGTGGCCCTGGACGAGATTGTCCGCAAGTCGATTGAAATGTTCGGACCTGTCGCGGAGGAAAACCAGGTCCAGTTACAGTTTCAGAACGACGTACCGATTACGATCAGCGGCGACCATCAGCAACTGCGGCAACTGGTCACCAACCTGATCGACAATGCGATCAAGTTCACCAATCCGGGGGGATCGGTGATCGTGCGGTTTGACCTGCATCCCGATGTCCGCCAGGTGACGATGACCGTACAGGACACAGGCATCGGTATCCCGGCAGAGGAACTGGGCCGGATCTTCGAGCGGTTCTATCAGGTCGACCGCGCGCGCTCGCGCACGTCCGGGCGCCGCGGCAACGGCCTGGGGCTCAGCATTTGTGCCTCGATCGTCCAGCATCACCGCGGCACGATCCGTGTCGAGAGCGAAACCGGGAAAGGGACCACTTTCATCATCGAGTTTCCGCTGGCAACCAATAACTCGCCGGTGACGGATGCCTGAAACCGGGACCGGCAGGGATGCCTTGTCTGTCACGGATTATTCACGTAACGGCGCATTTTCAACGCAAGTTATTCTTTGACAGGCCGCCCGGGAAACTGGTCCCCAAAGCAACGTGCACACACCAGCCCGAAGCGCCAGCGAGGGAGTCGACAGGACTTCCTCGCTGGCGCTTCGGGTTCGTGATGAATCAACCGTCATCCGTTCGTGATCCGGGTCACCAGGGATGATTCAGCCGCCCAGCATCTCGCGCAGGATGTCCGGCGGGGCAGCATCGTAGCGCAGGAATTCCATCGAGTACGACGCGCGCCCCTGGGACAGACTGCGAACCTGGGTGGAGTAGCCGAACATTTCTGACAGCGGCGCTTCCACCGCCAAAGCGATCAGATTGCCGCGGAGTTCGGTATTGACGATGATCGCACGGCGACTGTTGAGGTCGCCGGAGATGTTGCCCAGGAAGTCTTCCGGCGTGACCACTTCCAGCTTCATGATCGGCTCGAGCAGCACGGGGCCGGCGTCTTCCAGCGCCTGTCGGATGGCAGCAGCCGCAGCCGCCTGAATGGCGACGTCATTGGTTTCGCCCTGCCGCTGGTCCACGCCCAGGACCGTGATCTGGACGTGCATCAACGGATAGCCGACAGTGCCGCCGCCCTTGGCTTCGCCGTCGAGCGTCTGCGGCAAGACCTTCTCCAGTTCAGGAGCGAGCGTGCCAGGTTTCATCGCGTTCTTGACCGTCACCGGGACGTCGCTGGTTTTCGGCTCCAGGCGAATCTTCACTGCGGCGAATGCCGGACCGCTGGTGATCTGGCGTTCAAACACGCCCCGGCATTCGACGGTCTTCGCCACGGTTTCACGATAGCTGACGCGCGGCTTGTGAACGCGAATCTTCAGGCCGAAGTCGCGTTCCATCCGCTTGCGGATGATCTCCAGATGCAGTTCGCCCATGCCGCTGATGATGGTCTGGCCGGTCTCTTCGTTCGGTTTGGCCAGGAAGGTGGGGTCCTGCTTGGACAGCAGCTTTAACGTCTCCTCCAGTTTCTTGCGCTCCGCGCTCGAATCCGGCTCAACGGCCATCGAGATGACCGTTTCCGGGAAGGAGATCGATTCCAGCAGGATCGCGTGATGCTGGTCGCACAGGGTATCGCCAGTGACGGACGTCTTGAGGCCGATCACGCCCACGATGTCGCCGGCTTCCGCTTCTTCCAGTTGCACCTTGGAGTTTGCCTGGATCTTCCAGAGCTGGCTGATCATTTCCTTTTCGCCCGTGCGCGGATTCAGCAGCCGCGAACGGCTTTTCATCACCCCGGAATAGATCCGCACGAAACACAGTTCTGCATGCTGGCTGGCCTGCACCTTGAAGACCAGGCCGCAAACCGGTTCGTCGTTGTTCGCCTTACGGATTTCCGGAGCCGTTTTCTTCGGATTCGGATTGGTCCCTTCCACGGGAGGCACGTCGATCGGGCTGGGCAGATAGTACTTCACGCCGTCCAGGACCGGTTGCACGCCGATGTAGCTCAGCGACGAACCGCAAAACAGCGGCCGGATCTGGGACGACAGCGTGCCCTTGCGAATCGCCTGGTGCAGCAGTTCGCTGGAGATATCGCCGGTGGCGTCATATTCGGCGAACGCGTCGTCGTCCAGCAGCGTGACGGCATCCAGCAGCTTCATCCGCCACAGTTCGGCGTCGTCTGCCAGTTCAGCAGGGATGTCGCGCTGTTCGATCGTCTGGCCCATGTCGTCGCCGCGACCAAAGTATAGCGCCTTGCGTTCGATCAGATCGATGATCCCCTCGAAGCCGCCGGGGCGGTCTGCCGGACCGGCACCGATCGGGATCTGCAGGGCCACCGGCTGCGCGTGCAGCCGGCGTTCGATCTGTTCAAAGGTCCGCTCGAAGCTGGCGCCGATGCGGTCCATCTTGTTGATGAAACACATCCGGGGCACGCGGTAACGATCGGCCTGCCGCCACACCGTCTCGCTCTGGGCTTCCACCCCTTCCACGGCGCTAAAGACCACGACTGCCCCGTCCAGCACGCGCAGGCTGCGTTCCACCTCGGCGGTGAAGTCCACGTGGCCTGGGGTGTCGATGATGTTGATTGCCACATCTTTCCACTGGCAGCTGACTGCCGCGGAATAAATGGTGATGCCGCGGGCGGCCTCTTCCGGGTCGAAGTCGGTGACGGTGGTGCCGTCGTCGACGTTCCCCATGCGATGGGTTTCGCCGGCATAGAACAGAATCCGCTCGGTGGTCGTCGTCTTGCCGGCATCAATATGGGCCACGATGCCGATGTTGCGGATCTTCTCAATCGAGCGGGACATGGGACGAGCAATCTTTCAGAGGCGGAAGGCACGTTAAAATCTGCAGGAACCGGCCATTGTAACGCAAAGCCCGGCCCGGGAAACGGCAGGGGAGTTTGAGAGAAGCGGAAAGCGAAAAGCCGGCAGCAGAAAGCCAGACCGCTGCCTGTGAATATATCCGGCTTTCAGGTTTCCGCCACATTCAATAGAACAGCCCGGCTGTTCAGGAACAGCCGGGCTGCGACCCAACCCACTTTCGCAGTGGTCACCGGACTCCGCGTTCCGGCAACTGATCTTATGCCACGCTGGCGGTTTCGCGATCCATCCGGACCCTACGCCGCCCGCAGTTCCAGTTCCTCGTTGCTCATGGTCTCCATCGCCACCGACTCGTCGCTGGCCGTATCGATCTGGCTGGAGGTCTCAAACGGCATCAGGTCGTCGACGAAACCGCGGAGATGTTCCGAGCGTGTGGCGTGCTGCAGTTTCCGCAGGGCCTTCGATTCGATCTGGCGGATGCGTTCACGGGTCACCTTGAAGATCCGGCCGGTCTCTTCGAGCGTGTAGCTGAAGCCGTCGCCCAGACCGTACCGCAGCTTGATGATTTCCCGCTCGCGGTAGGTCAGGCTGCGCAGCACCTGTTCGATCTTCTTTCGCAGCATCTGCTGCATGGCGTTTTCGGCCGGATCGAACTCGTGGCTGTCTTCCAGGAAGTCGCCGAAGCTGCTGTCTTCGCTTTCACCAACCGGCGTATCCAGGCTGACCGGGTGCCGCCAGGTCTTCATGATCCGTTCGGTTTCCTCGACCGACATGCCCACGGCATCGGCCAGTTCTTCCATGCTCGGCTCGCGGCCGGTCCGCTGGCGGATCTCTTCCGACTTGTTCTTCAGCTGCGAAATGCACTGGAACATGTGCACCGGAATACGGATGGTGCGGGCGTGGTCGGCGACCGCGCGGGTAATCGCCTGCCGGATCCACCAGGTGGCATAGGTCGAGAACTTGTAGCCGCGGCGGAACTCATACTTTTCGACGCCGCGCATCAGGCCGGCATTGCCCTCCTGAATCAGGTCCAGGAAGCTGAGACCGCGGTTGCGATACTTCTTGGCGATCGAAACCACCAGCCGCAGGTTACCGCCGGACAACAGTTGCTTGGCCTTGGTCCACTGCTGGAACTTGCCGGCGATGCCTTCGCAACGGGCGATGAATTCTTCCGGCGATTCCAGCGTTTCCTCAACCAGCGCCTGCAGTTCCTTGCGCGAGGTTTCGGCTTCCTTGAGCGCGTTCGGAGTGCCGCGGCTTTCCAGATCGCGAATCGACGCCCGCAATGATCGCATGCGGGTCGCTATCTGCTGCATCCGCTTCATGATCGGTTGCAGACGTTGCGTGCGAACGCTCAGTTCCTCGGCAAGAATCGCCAGCTTGCGGCGACGCAGCGACAGGCGGGTCTTCGCGGCGGCGACCATGTCTTCATCAGACTCCGCCGACTGCACGATGGCAAAGTCCTGGGTGTTTTCGTCCAGCAGGCGCAGGATCGTCGGGACGTTGTGCGGAATGCGGGCCAGGATCTGCTCCTTGCGCAGATTCTCGGTTTCGCTGGTCCGCAGGGTGCGTTCAAACGGCAGTTCGCCGCGGCTGACCTTCTGGACGATGTCGATGGCGATCCGCAGCGTGAAGTCGGATTCCAGCATCTTGCGACGGAACCACTTGCGGGTGACTTCAATCTGCTTGGCGAGATGAATTTCCCGCTCCCGCGACAGCAGCGGAATGTGGCCCATCTGGCTGAGGTACATCCGGATCGGATCGCGGGAGGAGGACGACGATTCCGGTTCGATCATGGTATCCGGCACGGCGACGAGGTCCGACTCGCCTTCGGCACCCGGTTCATCGATGACATCGGCGCCCAGATCCTCAAGGGCCAGGATCAGGTCTTCGACCATCGCCGGGTCGCCGCCTTCATCCGGCAGATAGCTGTTGATTTGCGAGAATGTGACGTAGCCACGCTCACGAGCCGAGTTCAGGAGCGGTTCCAGCTCCTCGAAGAACCGATACATATCAACCTCCCTGTTTGAATGCAGGCGTCGAATCCTGACGCCCAAAGATCCGGCAGGAGTTGCAATCGCAAACGACCCTGAATTCAGGCCGCACGCCTCGCAACAGAAATACGGAGACCGTGATCCTGGATCACGGAAGTCTGACAGTCATGAACGGTGAGACGCAGGCTGGCAGGCAGCAGCCTGGGAAACGCAGCACTGCCAATCACAACGTGCGAAACACCCGGAGCCGGTTCAGGCGAAGGTCGCGGGTCGGTCGGGCACGAAGGCCAGGCTGCAGACGTTCGGTCAGCGGACCGCAACGGGTCCGGGGCAGAGTTCGCATCGACAGCATCCTTTCTCTCGTTGCGATTGAGTCGCGCTACGCGGTTCCTCGCGAGCGGGCGAGCATGCTAACAAGAACTGTTGCAGCGCGCCCCACAAACTGCTCCCGGAAATTCAAACATCCTGACAATTGATTCAAGATCAGTTTTTCACGGAGGAAAATCGCGAACCCGCAAGCGATCCTTGATAGCCGCTTGCGGGTTCGCGATTCATTTTCCCGGGGGAATCCCGCTCAATCGGCCGCGAAATAGTGTTTGATTTCCCGCACCACGCGTCGCACCCGCGTGTGGAACAATTCAGGACTGCGGACCCGGCCAACGGGACGAATCTTCAGCCCGATATTGATCTTGGCCATCGAACGACCCTTCGTCGCTCCGGCGCCCAGCGGATTGCTGAACAGCACCTCGATCTCGATCGGCTGCCATTCCGGAGAACTGCCCCAGCGACCGAACCAGGTGCGTGATCCCTGACGCAGCAATACATGATCCGACGTGACTTCCCGGATTTTGGCCCCGTAGTCCTGCACATAACCGCCGAGCTTGTAGATCACCATGTCTGCGGCGACGACGGCCGTGAACCAGGTCGTGTGAATCAACGGTCCCTGGTGAGATTCGCCGTCATCACTGGGCCGCTCGGTCGCCAGCAACTGAGTGTTCGTCAGCGTGCAGGTGCGATCGCGACCGGTCTGCTTGGCGTTGTAGAGCGCCTTGTCAGCGCGCCGCAGCACGCTTTCGACCGAGTCGCCCGGTTCGACTTCCGTCGCGCCGAAAGACGCCGTCACCCGCAGCCGGTTGTTGCCGCCCATCCGGGCGATTCGCACGGCCATTCGCAGGCGTTCAGCGCGCTTTTCTGCCTGTTCCAGCGTGGTGTCCGGACACAGCACCACAAATTCCTCGCCGCCGTACCGCGCTACCAGTTCACCGCAGTACGTTTCCTTTTGCAGCAACTGCGCGAACTCGATCAGCACCTGATCGCCCACGGTATGACCATAAGTGTCATTGATCGACTTGAAATGGTCGGCATCGGCGAAAATCAGGCTGAAGGGTTTCTCACCGCTGCGGCTGTATTCCGTCAGCAGCATGGTCAGCTGCGTTTCCAGCTCACCGCGATTCGCCACTGATGTGAGCGCGTCTCGCGTGGCAGCCAGCTTGAGATCGCGAAACTCCTGCGGCCGGCGACTGCCGCTGCGGGTCAGATCACGGAAGATTTCCACGATCCCCTGGAGTTGATGCGACTCGTCATAGATCGGCAACGTCTGCAATTCGACACGCAGGGCACGGCCGTCGTACCGGGAGATCTGCACTTCACGAACCTGCGGCGGTCCGCCGGCTGAGACACTGTGCATCGGGCAATGCTCGTCCGTCAGCAGGCTGCCGGCAGGATCGGCGTACTGCAAGAGGCGACTGCTCCAGCGCTGCCCGAGCACGTTGGCAGCCGGTTGCCCCACGAGGCTTTGCAGGCCGCGATTCCAGACGATCGTCCGCAGGTCGGTGTCGTACAGCGCGAAGCCGTCGTACAGTCCCTCCATCACGTAGAGGCTGGAAAAGACATGGCACAGGGCATTGGCTTCGGCGAGATCCTCTCCGGAAGCCAGACTGCTGTCCAGCGTTTCCCCTTCGTCCTCGTTGAACGGCACGCCGTGGTTGCCCACGAAACGTTCCAGGGCGGCCAGCACATTCCCGTCGAACAGCGTCTCCGCGCCCTCGTTCAGGATCTCCATAATTTCCTGATGCGAACGGGCCGGTCGATCGGCGCGCGGCGAACTCATCGATTCATACGCATCCGCGACCGCCAGAATCCGCGCGCCGATATGAGAGTCGCGACCATGACTCTTCAGCGGATCGTCGCCGCCGTAACGGGCCTGGGACTGCGATACGATTTCCAGCACGGTGCGATCGACCCGGCAGGCCTGCAGCACGTCCTGACCAATGCTGTAATGCAGGGCAATCAGTTCCAGTTCGTCGGGACTGAGCTGGGCCGGCTTGAACAGGATATGGTCGGGCACGCCGATCTTGCCGATGTCGTGCAGCAGCGCCGCCACTTCCAGTAACTTCAGTGAACGACCTTCCCAGCCCAGATGTTCTGCCAGCGCCACCGCCAGCGCCGCCGTGCGGCGACTGTGACGGATCGTGGCAGCATCGCGATGCTGCAGGGTGGTCAGCAAACTTCTCAGGATCGACCAGTTAATAATTCCGCCCAGGGGATCGCCCGGACTGGACTGCTGACGATCGGCTTCCGCCACCCGGGCCAGCCGCATCAGCAGCAGCAGATTGCGCGAGGATTCGGTTTGCACCCGCGGAATGTGCAGCAGTTCGCGCATCGCTTCCGTCGAGAAATCGGTCGGATGATGGGCCTGATGCAACAACGACATGGCAAAAATCAATCGACAGAAGCTGCTGGAGAGCGACCGCCGCCATCACCTCCGGGAGCAGGCTCCACGGTTCCGATCACGGCCTTTCAAAAAAAGCTAGCTCGTGTCAATGACCGGTCAAACGAAAAGTTGCCAAATCGCAACATCACCGGCGCGATCCTGCCGCCTGTAGCGACAGGACGGGCATACGCAGACTGACTGCTGGCCGGTCTTCAGGACGATGCGGGTTTCCTGCGTTTGCCTGCTGCCGGTTGAACGCCGGGGTCTTGCATGGTTTCTTCCGGACTCTGGCCCGAATCAATGCCCAGCCGGATCGCCAGCTGCCGGGCATCAACCGGGGCCCGCAACTTGACGTCGGTATTATCAAAGAAGACGTACACGTCGCGACCGTGCGGGTCCGGCGGCAAACGCGTACTGATCCGCCGCGCATCCGCGGGTTCAGAGCCCTTGTGCCAGGTCTGGACTCGCTTCGCCCAGCGCTCGATTTCCTCTTCGGTATAGCCGCTGACGTAGATCTGGCGCGAGCCGTGCAGCCGCACGTAGATCCAGTCGGTTGTCACGTCCTCTGCCGACGGATGTTTGCTGGCAGCATCGGCGATGACGAGTGCAATCCTGTGTTTCTGCAACAGTTCGATGAAGCGATCAGTCAGGAAGCTGTCATGGCGGAACTCGACGGCGTGCCGCAGCGGACGGGACTGATCCACCTCCAGTTCGATGCGGTCTTTCGCCAGGGACGTATACTTGCCGGCGAACTTCGCGAGTTCCCGGGTGTCGCGGGGCAGGATCTCAAAGAAGGCCCGGAAACGGTCTTCGTCGAACATCATGCCGGGAGGAAACTGCCAGAGAATCGGGCCCAGTTTCTCTCGCAGTCGCAACAGCCCGGACGCCAGAAAATTGGCGAGGGGTTCCTGCGGCTCTTTCAGCTTGCGCATGTGCGTCAGATAGCGCCCGCCCTTCAGCGTGAACAGAAAATCCGGCGGCGTTTCGTCGTACCACGTCTGGAAGGTCGACGGGCGCTGCAGGGAATAGAAAGTGCCGTTGATCTCCAGCGCCCGGAACCGCCGGCTCGCATAGGCCAGTTCCCGTTTCTGCGTCAGTCCTTCCGGATAGAAATTGCCCCGCCACTTCGGATAAGTCCACCCGGAGATCCCGACGCGCAAGTCTGCCATGTGTCGTCAGCCTCTCTCGCGGGTTCCTTCAGCGAAGTTTTGGCCTGCAGCACTCGTCCCGCCGCTCACGACCGGCAGGCAGATTGAGCAGCCAGCGGGTCACTCGGCCGTGGGACGCGGGCGGTTGGACCAGTGACCGCTGGCATCTGCACCGCGGACCCAGACGCCTTTCTGATTCCAGTCAAGGTAGGCATGCACATCGGCGGAGGCATAGCGCAGCGTCAGGGCACACCGGCGACGGTCGGACTCATTGGCTTCCGACCCGTGCAGCAGCAGATCGGAGTGAATCGAGAACTGTCCGGCAGACAGGATGTTGTCGACGAACGTGCCATACTGCTCGACGTTGTCGATCGTCTGGTTCAGCACGTTGTGTTCGGTCGAATCGCTGGGCCGGAAGGTCATATGTCCGAAGTGGTGCGAGCCGGCGACGAATCGCATGCAGGCGTTTTCCACGTCGGCATCGTCAATCGCCAGCCAGACGGTTACCGCCTTCGACGGCGACAGCGGCCAGTAGCTGGCATCCTGATGCCAGGCAACCTGCTTGCCGTCGTGCGGCATCTTGCAGAAGAAGTGAGCCCCCCAGCCGATGACGTTCTCGCCCAGCAGGTCTGCCACCGCGTTCACAATCGCCGGCTCACGCATCAGATCCCAGACCCGCCCATGTTTGAGATGGGCCGAGCTGATCGAGTAGCTGTCGCCGCCGCGAGCCATCACCGCGGCCAGCAGTACATCGAAGTAGCTGCGGATGCCGCTGATCGCCGGCCCCTCAAATGCCGTCAGCCCGGAGATGTAACCATCGCGATTGAAGCCGGCAATCTGTGCCTGGCTGAGCGTCGCCGGCCTGTCATTGGTCACCGCATGAAAACGCAGATCGCGCGGAATCTCCGCCAGATCCTGCTGATCAAGAACGGCCTTGAATTCGGTCCGGCCGGCGTTGTTTTCGAGCGTGTTCTGACCCGTGGCGCTGTTCATGGTGAGGCTCATGAAAGAGAGGGCAATCAATCGACCTGGCGTACGGCAGTCATCAACATATCATGCCGGGAGGGACGGTTGACAACGATGCCCGCGGGAATCTGATCCGGCGTGCCACCCAACGCCGTCCACGATTTTTTGAGGGAATGGAAGTCTGGTCTATGCAAGAAGTTCGAGTCTCCGTCAGGGATTGGGTTACTACACTCAAGACCTGTCAGGAGACTCGAACATGGGACGGAGGCCGCGGGGTCCAGCTTATCCGGTGCCGTTGCGGGATGCGATCTTGAAGCTGGCTCAGTCCGCCCGACTGACCGAAACATTGCCCTCCCACGGGAATGCCCGGTGGGCGCAGGACAAGCTGCTGGCGGCGGGCGTACTGATGAGCTGGCATGAGGGACAGATGCTGGCCAGCCGGTTTGAGCATGTGTGGGAACTGCTGGCAGCCATGTTCCCGGACTGGATGGTGCCGGCCTCTTACACGGGTTACGCCACGGCGCTGGCGCGGGAGATCACGCCG
>VFQN01001757.1_pt1 | contig 35254 bp, 56 predicted proteins | sample 3512371 | NCBI WGS metagenome assembly VFQN01 (sample SAMN10412370, study PRJNA504923) | tailings metagenome | isolation source: Replicate 2 from Balatoc abandoned mine | place: Philippines: Itogon, Benguet | collected 2017-08-28 | reverse complement strand
AAATAGGTCTCCGATAATCCCATAACCCTTCTCCTGAAAAAAAAAAAAAAAAAAATGTGGGGGTACTCAGTGCTGGATTAGGGTCCCTGGACATGCAGGGGACAACGCTCCTGGGGAAAGTTCCATTGCAAAAAGTCCTTCGAGACTAGCTGCCATGTCGACACAAAGTGCTAGAGTACTGCCGTCCCTGTCCGCAGACACTTTGGGGCCCCCGCCCCCCGGGGGGTCCCTTCTGGGGGAGGGGGGGCTGCATCAGGGGAGAGGGGTATGCAACTCGGCCCACGTGGGGCCCAGCCCTTCATATATGGCCTGTAATGAACAGGACTGCGTGGGAGGGGCCGAAAGACCATTTTCGCCAATTAGTCATCGGGATGGGCCCCACGTGGGCCGAGTTGCATACCCCTCTCCCCTGGGCTGCACCCGTCCGGTTGCAGAGCAGGTCAGCTTACCGGCGGGTGGTAACACGGAGGCCTACGGTATGCCTGTATCTGCTTTGGTTTTACGGCACGGGCCATGCGGTTTCAACAGGCTGCGGTGGGGCCAATCGGTGGGAACTACCGGTAAGCCTTAGTGAGGTCCCCTGACCGAAGCAGGTGCTAGGCGGCTTCGTTGTCATCTGCTGGTGTATGTTCCAATCCAGCTGCTGGGGGCGCACAATTCTGGGAAATTTAGGGGGGTTGGGCAGGCTGAACTGAAGAACGAGTGGGGATGTGCTGGCGCCGGGGATGCGCGCCGGTTGGGTAACTCCCCTGCGCCATGGCGCCTGGGAGATGCTGCGGGTCCTGCCACGTGGGTCCTGCGGCCTGTGGCACTTCCGCTTTCAATATATATAATATAATAATCAATAACAACACCGACGACTGCTTATATGTTTGTCACTTTGCTCAGCTGACACGGCCGGTCTGTCAGTGTAGATATGGCCACTCAAGTTCTACCTTTCATCAGGGCTGTATGGCGCTGCGTCATTCCACTTATCTTCAGCTTAGCTATGATGACATGCAGCGTTGCTGCAGATTTCAAGCGGTCCCCGACACGGGGCAACAGCGACGGCAGCAGCAATGTCTGGAACAGCGCAAGCACGATCCAAACGCCGCAGCGAAGTGCAGGCCATATTGTAGACCGGAGTGGCGTACAGGCAGACTTACGCCGGCGAAAGCTGCTTCTGAGGGAGCATGCCTACGTCGCAGCGTGTGTCCTCGTGAAGGACGAGCACCGTTACATTCGAGAATGGATCAGATACCACCTAACAATTGGACTTGAAAAGTTCTACATTTTCGACCATATGAGTAGTCCTCCTATCTCAACCGTCGTCGAGGATTATGTGCGCGAGGGTTACGCCGAAGTATTTTACTTCTCCGACTCGTGGGAACAAGACTCCAATGCTAATGTGCTGCCCATGGCGTCAAGGAGGCACGCCTCACCGCAGGTACTTGGCTGGAACACGTGCGCGGCACCGATGGGTGGCAGCCTGACGTGTGCAACCGAGTGACACACGCAACTGCATACATAAACGCGCTTTTGCTACCACGTGCGCAGGCATGGACCTATAATATGTGTCAACGGTAAGCCCTCTACAAACGATGCTCCGGAGTGACGGCATGTAGTTGACTACACCTCACAGTTCACGGCGGCCTGTCCTCTTGGCACCTGCTAACCACCCTGCCCTGCTGCTAACCGCAGCACGTTTGGCTACCGTCACAAATTCATTGCCAACTTCGACGTTGACGAGTTCATCATGCTGAAAGCTCCGGTACCTACAGCCAGGCCAGATCTACCAGCTTTCCTCAAAGCCTATGAGCCGTATGGGGGGCTCGTCATTCAGTGGCAAATGTACGGTCCTGGTGGTCATGATCATCGACCACACGGCCCTACTATGGTGGAATACACGAGGTGCATCCCTATACAAGACATGCATAACCTGCCAGACTTCATGTTGAGGCCCATTGGCCATACAAAAAGTTTCACAGCGACCAGGTGGGTGCTGTACACGGCATGTCTTGCACAGCAGTGTTTCGGTTACTCGTCAGGCCCATGTACGGTGTACGTATTGAGGGCTGTTGCTGTGCAGATGCTGGGATGGCAATTGTGGCGCGCACCGCTGTCGACTGAAGCCTGGCTGCGAGTATGTGACGGAAGGGCGCAAGGTGAGTGGACTCGTACCCGCACCTCTCAGGGCGGCAGGGCAGGGGACGTGGGGTAGGGAATGCAGGTGTCAGTTACGCCATGAGATGCCTGAAAGAATGTTGTAGTCTTCAGTGTGCCAGGTGTGGCTAGCATCTTCCCGTGCGGGCAAAATTTCATTGAGAGCTTGGATTTGGTTGTGCGGCAGGGGGCGGGTGGTGGGTGAGCGGTCAACATGAGAGCGGTCCTAGCCCCCTCCCTTTTCCTCCCCGGCATTCGCAGCCCGCAATTCACCCCTACCTACCTCTTACCCTTAACTTCTTTAATGGACATGCGAATTGCGTACTGTAAATTGCTTGCGGCACAAGTCGCACGCATCTCTGGTGCTGGTGGGCGCGTGCCTGAGGTGCCCCTTGGTGGACTCCTGCGTGTCTCCCTCCTGTTGTTGGCCATGTTTTTTTTCTCTGTGGAAAGGTTTACAGGAAAGGAGACGGGAAGGGACGGGCCAGCGGGAGGTGAACTGTAGTGTAAGCCATGGTGTGTACTACTCCATTGGGACTCCTCCCCAACACGTGGGCATTGTGTCCGGGAAAACCTCTCCAGCACCCTTGAAATGGCACGCAAACGCAGGATCTGTTCTGTGTGACGCCTTCCTTTGCGTGCAGGTCGTGTCCTATGAAACGCTCTTTGAGCGGCAAGTCGAAAACATCAAAATGTTGCACTACATAACACGAAGGTACGATATGCTCCGGGGGTATGCTCCGTTCCTTACTTTCCTAGCGAGCTGTGCCCTGCCTCGTGCCCCCTTGTAGTGGATGACTTGCTAAGTTACCTCACGCGCACTGATGTCTCTGCAGCAAGGAAGACTACATGGTCAAGCTCGCACGTGGCAGCGGGCACAGTCAGTTCAGCAAAGAGCATAGAGCAAAGAAGATCACAAACCGTGGCTGGTGAGTTTGTTTGCTTTATTTGGCTGCAAGCAAAAAGTGCAGTCCTTGCACGGCCTTGCCCACTGCGTGCCTTACTGACTGCCGTGCCCTACAACGTAACACATACAATTCTCGTGTTCACCTTTTCTGCAGGGAATACTATGACCTAATGAAAACCATGGCAAATGAAACTTGTATGGAGGGCCGCGAGGCATGGGAGATGTGCTGTAGCGCTCCAGAAGACTAAAACACGCAACGCTTGCTTGTCCAGTGTCCTGCGTCCCTGGTTTGTTATGCATGACGTCCCTGTTGACCAGGGGTGTCCCCTGCTGTTGACTACAGTACGGCCAGGGCACATGTCCGTCCCCTGTGTCCATCCGCCGTCGGTCGTATTGGTCGTGTCGCTTATCTGTGCTGTCTAACTGCGCCCTTAATACTTTGAATGCTGGGGCAGTTATGGCTGATAGGCATTATGCATATACATATGCGCATGCATGCGTCACATGGGACGTCAGCAGAGCGTTGCAAACTTCAGTGACAATAGCCATTGCATGCGTTGTTTGAGACGGTTGCCGTACAGCAGCTGAGCTTGCTTGGCCGTGCGCGGCTTGCGCACGCACCCTGCTAGAGCATAGCAGGGAGGAACAGGGGCCCTGGAGTGCTCCCTTGTAGCTCTCACCCACGCTCCAGCGAGCGAGCGTTCCACGCTGGATAAGCTGCCAGCAGCACAGCTGTGGTGCGTCAATCAAGCAAGGCATTTCCGTTGTGTTTGGAAGAGCAGGTCAGCTTCATTCCCGGCTGTTTATGCACCTACTATCACTTCTCAGTCGTTGCAACTGACCAACAGTCTGCAGGAGCTCTGAGCTATTCGCTTTCGTGGCTGTTCGGTGTCGGCATGCTGCGCCTTCGCGGTGGCCAACCGCCTGCACGACGTCGATCCTTCACTTGCGCCAAAGTCATCACACCGCAAACGCGGTATATGAACCCTGGATGCAAGACTCCATGACACCATGCACTGCTTACTTCTTCATAACCTGAACGAAATATACCAGCAATTCCCTTATTAAGCCTACATCACCTGCTACATCACTTTTGAGTACAACTCTATTACGGACGCGCTCAGGCCCTTCCATATTGAAACTTATTAGCCTCAACAACATGATACGGAACGGCTTCCGGGCCGCGTCGCTGGCCCTCATGGTCATCGGGCTTGTGCTGTCTGCGGGCATGGCGGATGCCCGGCCTGCCATCGGAGGGGCATCCCACGCCCACTCCCGCCGCATGCACACAAGTGAGCACACATACCTGTCTGTTCAAGAGCTATGCCTAGATCGCTAAGTTGCGTAGTTGTTAGGCGCCACACGTGCTGCTGCGTATCAGCCCAAAAACCCGTCAACAGTCCCAACGGTGTGCGGGCAGACTGACGTGGAAAACCAGCCCAAGCCCCACTCTAAGTTTCCCTCACCCTGCCCCACACTTAACCTCCTTCCTGCAGGGCGCCTCCACGCTGCAGCCATCCACTCTGGCGGCCGTTCGCTGCTGCAGACCCCCGGCGGCCCCACCCCCGCCGACCCCTCCAGCCCCGCCGTGGTGGCCGCCGCCTCCTGGGTGGTCAACGCAGTCAACGCGCCCGGGTCGCCTGTGACCGTGCCCTCCCTGTCCGGCGCCCTGGTCCTGCTGTCCATTCCCGCCGCCACGCAGCAAGTTGTCAACGGGATGCTGTACCAGCTGATGCTCAACTGCACCGACAGCGCGCAGCACAGGATCATGCTGTACGTGAGTGAAGAGGGGAAGACGGTGGTCCGGGCTCTGGGGGTGCGCGGGCGAGCGTGCAGGACTAGGTGCCAGCTGCCGTAACCTTAGCAGGTAGCAGGTAGTGTGGGAGATACCGATAAACACAACGACAGATCCCAGTCCATTACGCACTGCGTAGCGTACTAACCTCCCTGCTTGCCTCCTCCCCTACCTTTCCCCCCACAGCCCACGGTGATGGCCCAGCGCTCCCCTAATGGCGGCGGCCTGTCGTACCTGCTGATCAACATGGGCGGCATGGTGTCCTTCGGCGACACCCCATCCCGCAACGGCACGGCCGGTGACGTGTCCCCCGTGGACCCCACCGCGCCGGCCGTGCAGCAGGCGGCTGCCTGGGTGGTCGGCCTCCTATCCAACCCCGCCACCGCGCCCCTGCAAATCCCCTCCCTGGTCGGCGCCCTGGCCCTTACCAACATCTCCACCGCCTCCGCCAACTCCTCCAGCGGCCTGCTGACGCTCACGCTGCTGTGCACGGACGACGCACAGCACCGCATCACCATCGGGGCCGCGCTGCTGGCGGCTGGCAGCAGCTTCTCCCTGCAGGCCGCCTGGGGCACCCTGGCCTTCACCAGCGCCTCCTCCGACCCGCAGCGCGGCTCCCAGACCACCCCCGGCGGCGCCACCCCCGCCGACCCCGCCAGCCCTGCCGTACAGCAAGCCGCCGCCTTCGCCATCGCCTCCGCCAACGACCCTTCCTCCCCCACGGTTGTGCCCTTCCAATCCGGCACGCTGGTCCTGGCCAATGTCACCAACGCAACGCAGCAGGTGGCGGCCGGCATGGTGTACGGCATAACGCTCACGGCCACTGACGCGTCAGGCCACGTGTTCAAGCTGACCGCCAAGGTGTGGGCGCCATCCGGCTCCAGCTCCACCCCCTCGCTGGTGCTGGAGTCCCTGGCCGGCTCCGTTACGCTCGTTGCACCCGGCCCCGGCGGCCTGGGTAATGCGACACGTGTCGACCCCACCAGCCCCGCCGTGCGCGCCGCCGCGGCCTTCGCTGTGGCTCAGGCCAACGCGCCGGCCTGGGCACCCAAGGCCGGGCCGCTGGCACTGGTGTCGGTGCCGCTGGCCCGGCAGCAGCCGGCCGATGGTGGCAGTGTGGTGTACGATGTGGTGATGGTGCTGGTGGACACGCGGCAGAACACGCTGCAGGGGGCGGCCAAGGTGTGGGTTAACGCGGCGGCGGGCACCACCACGATGCTGGCCTTTACCTTCAGCTCCGCGTGAGGAGCGAACAGACAATGCGCTGTTGGTTGGCAACTGCGCAGCTCAGAGGCTGCAGCGCGTGTTTCGCTTTGTTAAGTGATGAAATTAATTGTCAGGCAGTGGGTTGGTGCGAGAGCGGCTTCCTTTGGATGCACGTGCATGCTGCCAAACCCTTTTCTGCAGTACGCATGCGTGGTTCATTGGTGCAGGGCTGGTCAGGGGCACAGGCGTAACACCGTGTTGGCGTTTTATGTACCAGTGCGCGTAGGTGAAGCTCGAACGGCCCAAGTAACACCCATTCATGCACGTTTCGTCATTCATCCCTTCACATTCAATGTCATCAATGCACTAGAAGTCATTCATTGTTTTGCACTGATTGTCATTTATCTGTCATAGCGTGCATGCATGGTTTCTTTAACGTCATGAAACAGAGCGCAGGAGTCAAACCCCACCCGGCCCCGGCACCGTGCCCAGGACGTGATAGGGCGACACGTGGCATGCCACTGTGCCACAGTGTTGCAACGTTGTGCTCATCTCTGTCCGCCTGTAGACCAATGACCTGTAACACTTCCTTGATACTTCGCTGTACTTAGATGGCTCATACGCGGGAGTGCCGAGAGCTTTTTTTTGTTTGTTTCTTACATGGTAGGATCCGGAACCCAGCATGTAAGGACCCGTATACGAGCCAGGGGCTCCAGGGTCAACGCCAAGACCCAAGACACGCAGCCGGATGCGACCAGAGCGACGGGCCGTCATCTTGAGCTGTCGTGGGCAAAGCGTGGGCCGACCAGGGGACCCCTGGTGCCTTTGACCTGCTTAATCATAGGCTCGTACTAAACGTCCTTACGGCCACCTGGCTCTCCGGACGTACCCCATTGGGGTCTGTCACTGTCACATTACCTTTGACGTCGGCAGGGGCTGCCATGCGTTCAGAGTGGCCTCCAGCCTGTGCTAACCAAACCCTCTGACAGCAGTCTGACTGAAGCTTCGTAGATGCTCGGGATGCACCATGGTGCAGCGAGCATGTGTTCCCACGCTGTGCACGTTGGGCCTGCTGTATCTGGCTGCATTGGCATTTGATGTTACATTCCAGGTGGTGTGGCCACATTGGCAGCAAGCAAGCTCTGCTGTGTACCGCGGTGGTGCCCCGTCGTTGCGCATCGCCGGCAAGGTGGGCTACGCGCGTTGGGTCGTTCACGTTGCCGCCACAGCAAGCCGCCGCTAGCTGCGCCACCGCGGGGTGTTCCGAGCCATGGCAATCCGGGCCGTGCACTGTGTATCATGTAATCATTTACACGCACATGTATGATACGGACGCGTCGCATCACCACTTGTGTCCGGCCATACCTGCCTCGACAGCAGCTGTTGCGACCGAGCTCATGCCCTCACGCAAGCTAGGGCATACCTCCCTGACCCGCTCCCCCATATCGTCACGTGTGCCACAGCAACGCTCCCACCAAGTCGCTCCCCCACGCATATGCACTGCAGCGGCCATCTCGCACCGCTGCGCACGTCGCTCGCAAGTAAAGACACAACCCACCGCAAGTTCACCGACACCCCCGTCACAGTAGTGCAACACCGCCTATTCTGCCCGCTGGAGCGGGCCCCCCTGCACCAGGTCCCCCCCGCCCGCCCTGCACCTGTGGTAGCCACGCACATCAGCGCTCCCTTCATCCCAAAGCTAGGAAACCAGTTACTGCTGTCAACAGCAGCCAAGCTGCAGCCCATGGCCGCCAACTACTGCACCAGGCCCCCCACCCCCCTCCGCGATCCCTGCACCTGAGACAGCCACGCCCCAACAGCGCTTCCCAATGCGCACAGCTAGCAAGCCGACGCCAACTAGGAAGCCAACTGCTGCCCGTTAGCCCATGGCCGCCAACTACTGCTGCCCGACGTCCTTGGGCGACTCGAAGCGCGTGGGGGTGTCCAGGACGTTGAGGCACACAAGGCCTGGGGTGGGAAGCGGGGGCAAGGCGTGGGGCAGACCGAGTCGGTATGTGGGCGCCGATTGCGGCAAGAAAAAGGTGCGGGGCTGGGCACGACTACAGGCGTAAGATACTTTGTGCATCAAGGTTGGCTCAGCGGTGTGCACTGGAGCGGTCAGGCACATAATAGACCTGCCAATGAAAGACCAGAGCTCTCTGTCCCTAAGGGCTGCGCATGCAGAGCTGGACCGGGCCCTACACTGCATGAACACAGCACTGCGCGCGCCGCCGCCGCCGCCGCCGCCGCAAGGCAACTGGGCTGTCTGCGTCTGCATCCCCTAGCGACCCTTGTCCATCGCCACGCCCCGAACAACGCACAACGCCATGTGCTAACCATGTCCGACTCACCGGCGCAGGTTGCCAGGGCCAGCACCAGTGCAGCCAGCATGCCCTCCAGCCACCGGACCTGGGTCTGCGGGGAGCAAGCCAGGCAGCACCACCAGCAGTAGCAGCGTAAGCAAGGAGCGAGTGCACAATAACGGTGACGACCACAATTGAACCCTTCTAAAGCAAAGCCGTGCCGTTGCGGAACGGAATTGCCTTAAACTGGACTCACGCGCGGCGTGCACGTAGTCAAGCCTGCGCTCACCTGGCACAGCTTGCCGCAGTTCTTGTAGGGCCCGAAGCCCCAGTAGTCGGCGGGGGTGGTGCTGTTGTCGGTCGCCGCCAGGCCGCGGCGCGCGCCGCCCTCCAGCGCCAGCAGCGAGCGCTGCGACCCGCGGGTCACCTCGGCCTGTGGAAAGTACGGACAGGCGGAGAGTATAAACAGCGAGATTACTCTGGAGTACTCGTTGGTCCCGGGCACTGAACAGAATGCAAGGGGCATGCCTGCCACAAGGCGGCGCCGTCCCACCAGCAGCACCCTGGAGCACGTTGATGCGAAGTTGATTCGCTAGATTTGCAAGGTGCCGGTGGTGAACGTGGAACCCATTCGAAGTATGTTGGTGGTATGCTGGGTGAGGCGATACGGGAACCCGATAAGACGGGGCAGGCAGAGTCTGGCGCGGGTAAGGCGCCCATGAAGGAGCATATCCTCTGTAACACTGAAGATCACCCAGCAGTCGTGGCCGGTGCCTGTGTCCATGTCACCCTGGAAGCGTGCCCAAACCTGAACTACAGCCTAATTAACTGCTCTGGAAAAGCGCTGGAGCCCAGGGGTAATCTCAGCCTGGAGGGGATGAGCCAAACCGGAACGATATAAAGGCGCGGACGCCCTTCGCGGGCAGGGTGGCTTAGCAGCCGCTGCCTTGCCGCAATGTGGCGGTCCCAACACTAAGCACCCGATATTCGTGACCATGCCTCCAGTACCCTAAACGCGTGGCCGCCCCAGGGCGTCGCCTGACGGGTCAATGAAGCCACGAGACCCTTGCTCCCGCGCTGTACGGCACGACACGCACCTGGGAGGCGTACATGAAAACGGGGCTGCCCGCAGCCTCGCCCGCGGCCTCCACAGCCGCGCGCACGGCCGCCAGCTGCTCCAGCTCGGCCTGCAGACCCGCGGGCCGGCCGGCGGCCTCGGGCGCCACGTGCGAGCACACCAGCACGGCGGACAGGGGAGACTCCGCGGCAGCCGCCAGGGCGGCGGCCACGTCGGACTGCAGGTCGGCGGAGGGGGCCGAGCAGCCCACCGTCTGCGGGGTCGACACGGGGGAGGGAGTACCAAAAAGTAGGCAACGGGCGAGCAGGCGGGGGGAGGTCAGAGGGAGGCTTGCCTGCCACGATGGGTCACCCTGACGAGGAGCCAACCGCCTGGCGGCGTCGCAGTTGTGGCGGCCAGTGGGGAGGCGGAGGGAGAATCAGGCGGAGGTTTGAATGGCTGCTCGTTCCCAAGACACTGCTGCGTCCCGCCTGTTGGTCATGCTCCCACCCCTCCCTGCGCACAAGAGTCTACTGCTCCTGTCGACCTTCCGTTCACTACCGTGCCGCACGCACTACTACCTCCCAGGCTCCCACCCAACCAGTTGCTGCCTCCGTGGGGCGGCCACGTGCGGTAGCGGCGCCCTATGCACGGACGATGGCCCTTCTCGGCCCAGACCTCCTGCCGGCCAGTGACAAGAGCAGCCCAGCCCCGTCCCAATCGAGCATCTCTGGCAACCCACCCGCTGCTAAACTTTGCTGCACGCGCCGTGTCCGCCCACCCACCCATTTGCTACCTCAACGTGGCCTCCCAAGACGCCAGTGGAACTACATCTGGACGAAGCGCCTTCGTACCCCAAAACCGCCTTCCCAGCAGCCAGGGAAACAGCCGGATCCCGTCCCTTTCGTGGCCCAGACCAGACCTCTTGCCGAACAGTGACAAGGACAGCCCAGCCCCGTCCTAATCGAGCACCTCAGGCAACCCACCTGGTGCTTCACGCCCGCGGTGTCCAGCTTGCTGCACACGGTCTCCAGGATAGAGGCGCCCTGCGTAAATGATATTGCAACATGTTCCACGTTTGAGGAACAGCAGTACGTTGGCGCGCGATTGCTACAAGTGCCATTATAGCGGTTGCTCCTTGCTGATGCAATGGCTGGAAGCGTGGCGAGTCGCATGCAAGGGCCTCCGCGGCTGGCCACCAACCCCTGCGTGTATGCCGTCGGAACGCGTGGCATTACATGAGGACACAACGGTGTGCTTGTGCACGGCTGCTACTCCAAGAGCCATCGCAGTGGTTGCTGCATCGGCTCTGCTGCGATGAGCACTGGAAGCGTGGGAATGAGCACGCCGTGGGCCTCCCCGACAGGTCGCCAACCTCCAAGCGGCCGACCTGCAGCCCGCATGCAGAACCCCCCATCCCAGGTGCCCTTGAGAACATTACGTGCAATCTCTGTAACGCACCCAGCTACGCAACACATGCGGAGGCCGTAGGCCTTGCCTCGAGTCCCGGCACACCGCCCAACACAAGGCCTCCTGGCCCTGCGCACCCCTCGTGGGCATGCCAGGCAGGACTGCAGCCATTTGTGCCCCCGCTCCCTTCCCAGCACCCCTTGCTGCCCCGCCGACCTGGCTGGTGGCGTAGGGCACGACCAGGGAGGAAGCGGCGGAGCTCAGGACCGGCTCCAGCTGGCTGGCTGGCGAGGCACGGCTGCGCATATCAGTCACGTCCAGCTGCAAAAAAGTTGCAAAGAGGGGCAAATCGTAAGTTGCTGTTGGCGGGATGCCTGGAAGGAGCGCAGCGTCTGCAGGCCAAGCTGAACGCACGCACCTGGCTGCCGATGAAGACGACCACGGTCTGCCGCTCGCCCTCCACAGAGCCGCTCTTAACCAGATCAGCCAATGGCCCAGACGCAGCATCAGCTGCCTTGCCCAACGCCTTCAGGACAAAGCTGCTCGCCACCTCCTCAACGTCGGGGACAACCTGGCGAATTTGCGCAAGCGCATTGTATAACCCGCTGTCTCAGATTATTATGGCGGCTCCAGCACCTAGTCAAGTTCTTCCTGCGGTCGCTCTGGTTGCAGATTGCCCCGCACCTGGTAGGAGACGTGCTGACCCTTGCCCCCGCCCAACACCCCACGGCTGCTCCATAGAAGTAGGGGCGAAGAGACGCCTACACTACTAGAGCTGGCAGCTAACGCCACTGGAAGCAGGAGCGTAAGAAGCAGTGCCCTCATGATTGGTTCCCGCGTCAAAGACAAGCCTCTGAGAAGTACTGATAATAACCCTTGGCAAGTCTAGTAGCAGTTGCGGGGCGTTCCCGCTGTCACAGGCGCGTTGGAGCCATGGCCATGGTTCACGGCAAACTTCCTTCCATGCCGGCCTTCTATAGCCCTGACGAGCTGTCGTGTTGTCCTCCATACTGCAATTTGATGGAGCTCTTCTACTTTATCAGGAAACAAGGATGTGGGTTCGGCCAAGAGCTTGGGCATTGCCCCGTTGACTGAACACAGTTGCGCTATTCCTACCTCCCTGCACCGTAGGGACGCAGTTGCCAGGTCTAGTAGGCTGAATACTTGCAGACGCATTTGTTGAGCTGCAACGGGGCCTGTGCACCCGCCGGAGCAGAACCAGCTTTCTCCAGCTCCTGGCCAGCCAGGCAGCAGCTATTGGCAAAGATGTTTGGCAAAATTCTGCGCGCTGGAAAAGGCTCGCACGGCCTCAAATACAAAATAGATGTGCACGTTCAGCAGCTGGAGGGACTGCCGTCCCACATCAAACGTGCCCGAGTGGTATGGAGCCGCAGTGCCAAAATGCAAATGACCAAGGTCAAAGACGTGCGAGGAAGTAGGTATCTGCAGTGTGGGAGGTGCGCGTCGGTGCGCTCTGCAGTCCTCGATCCTTACCCACCTGCCCGTCTCTTTGTCTCCCCAAACAGGCGTCGCCACTTACAGGGAGACGCTAACGCAAGTAACTACCATCTATCGGGATAAGTCGGGCAAATATGAGGAGAAGGTAAATGCCTCTTGCTGCTGTCCCGTGTGCACAGGATAGCTGCTGCAGTGGAGCTCCGTCCTCTCCGTGCTCTCCTGTCACCAACCTGTGTGGGGGACAGTGCCAACAAGCGCGTGACCGCATGCCCAGTGACCGCATACCTGGCATACCTACCTGCTTGCAGGACTACGAGTTCAAGGTGCAGGTCCCTGGCCGGGAGGGCAGCGACGCCTTGGCCACGATTGGCAAGGCGACACTCAACATGGCCAAGTTCTGTGGCGATGAAACCCAGACGCAGCAGCAGACCCTCCCCATCAGCTTTAAAGCTGCGGGCTCCAGTACCACGGGGTACCTCAAAATGACCATCACGTCTGTGTTCCTGGGGGACGCCACCGAGGACGGGATGACGGAGGTGTCTGGGATGACGGGCATGACCTCCGAGCACGGCTCTGGGCGGGAGCAGGACCTAGACGGTGGGTGTGCCGCCTCGTGTGGCAACCTGGGAGGGGCCGGACGCTGTCTACGCTAGGTCAGCTGCTTTGGCCAGGTGGCCAGACGCCTCAGTGTGCGTGCATAGCGGCAATGTGCCCGTGTACGGATGCGGTCACGCGACGCTCACGTCATGTTACGTTACCCCGACGAAGCAGCAGAGTTACCGGGCCATACGGTAGCATGCCCCTCGTTCCGTTGGCTGCTTCCAAGGTGGTGTGCCTGCCGCTGTCGTGCCCGATCTCCAACAGTACGTACCCTGCCCTAATTTGTCGCCCCTGGCAATCCTACCCCAGGCTTCCATGATGAGGAGAACCGCTTCGCCAAGCGGAAAGGCAAGCGGGACGACGGAGGCTCAGCGGCCAGCGCTTCGGGCCGCAGCAGGGTAGACCCGCGCAGCGGCCTCAGGCAGCCGCTGCCGCCCACGGCGGAGGAGACCACCGCGGACATGGAGGAGGCGCGGGCGCACGGGAGGAGCAAGAAGAAGCACTCGGCGCCCTCGCCGGAGGAGGTGGAGGAGGAGCCGGAGCCGGACCTTGATGACAACCCCTTCGCGAAGAAGAAGTCCTCCAAGCCGGCGAAGCCCCCGCCCCCGCCTAAGAAGTGGGAGGACGACGATGACGTGTCCCCCATTAGCTCAGACATGTCGGTGAGTACTGCTGCTGCTGCTGGGGATGGGCGGGCACCACCTGAGCACAGCTACTCCGGGTACATCGATGTTAAGGCACAGGCGTTAAGGCTGTATTGATGTGTGCTGTGCTGGAGAAGCAATGCACAACCTGGATACGGTAAACATGCTGTTGGTGGTCGCCGGGTGCAGCCGTTGAACAGGGCCCCCGATAACTAGGTGCAGGCGTTCGGCTTCATGCGCTACTTGCTAGGTTGAGACAGTAGTGTGCCGCCTGGAGAACAGTAAAAATGGTTTGTATCTCTTGCACTTGGCACCGCTGCGCGCTACCCTTTGCTAGCCACGGAAAGCAAGGCAACATCCCTTTGGCATGCTTGTACACGCCAGGGCGACGAGGACTGGGCCAAGAAGCCGGTGCGGGCGAAGGACGCCGCCCGCGCTCCGGCGCCGCTGGAAGACCTGGACGAGGCCAAGCGGGACCTGTTCGCCACCAGCAAGAAGCCCGCAGCAGCCAGCAGGTCGGCAGCAGCAGCGGCGGCGGGGCCGTCAACCTCGGGCGCCGGACCATCGACCAGCAGAGGGACTACGTCCAGCAAGTCCAGCAGCAAGGCGGCTCCTCCGCCCCACATAGATGACGAGGACGAGGAGGACGCGAAGCGGGACCTGTTCGCTGTTAAGCCGAAGAGCAAACCAGCGGCAGCGCCAGCGCCAGCGGCGGAGAACGATTACGGCGGGGGGAGTAGCAAGCACAAGGCAGGGGGCTCGGGGTTGGGTAAAGCGGCGGCGACGTCTGCGGCTGTGGGGGCCGCCGCCAGTGCAGCAGCAGCGCCGTTCACGAAGAGCAAGTCGAAGTCGCGGGCCGCTCCGGAGCCGGAGTATGATGAGTATCAGGAGGAGGAGGACGATGGGTATGGGCCCTCCACTAGCGCAGCAGCAGCCAAGTCCCGCAGCGCCAAGGCGGGGGCGGCTGCGGTAGGCGCAGCTGCGGCAGCGGAGTACAGCTCTAACGGTGGCAAAGGCAAGGTGAGACCTCGTTCGTACTCGTTGTGGTCCTTCGTCTCGGGAGGTAGGGTGAAACTGCTTCAAGGTACCTCGCATGATACGGCATTAGAGTTCCTCACTTTTTCGTGCTGCACTGCGCGCGTACACCGCAACAGTTGCTGAGTCGGCCTGACGCCGTCGTGGCGTGCTGCAGGGCGTCAGCGGCGTGGAGGCGCTGCGGCAGTGTGTCTCTCACTGCCCTGTACCGCCAACTTACAGCGCACATTAGCACCGGTTGCTTACCATCCATGCCTTTTTGTTCCGACCCCAAATTCGCCTTTGCCGCCTCTTGCAGAGCGGCGGCGGCGGCGACTCGGAGGCGCTGCGGCAGCGTGTCACCGAGCTGGAGGCGCAGCTGGAGGCGGAGCGAGCCTCCAAGGAGGAGCTGAGCCGCAAGGTGCAGAAGCAGGCGGACAAGATCGGCGAGCTTGAAGAGCAGCTGGCAGAGGTAAACGCAGGAGCAGGCGGGACGGCTGTCGACGCGGGTTCTGGGGCTGTTTCCAGCGTAAGGATACTGGTAGGAGTGGGACCCCCAAGCTCTTGTGCCTGTGACCAAGGCGCACCTGCACGCACTGCACGCAGCCGCACGGCTCCCCTCCACGCCACGCTGCTGCCTATTGTGCCTACCATGCGAACGTGCTGTTCGTCTGCGCTGGCGCCCTTTTTCGCAACGGCTTGTAGCACACCTTCTCATCGCTATCGCTGGACTGTAAGGGAGGTCTTGGGGGGGCACAGGGCGATGTGGCGGAGCTGTTCAGCCAGATGAAGGACATGGAGGCCAAGTACCAGGCCGAGATGAAGGAGCTGATGGACCGCCACATGGCGGAGATGGAGGAGATGGAGGAGCGGCACCGGCAGGAGCTGGAGGAGGCGGGGGGCGCCGGCGGGGGTGCGGGCGGCGCCAGGTGCGGCAAGCGGGGTGTTGTCGGGGTGTGATGTACGCTGTGGGTTACCGGTGCCACGGCTGGCACTGGTTGGTGTGCGGTGGGGCTGTGCGCGGCGTCCGGTGCGGGGACAGGTTGCTGTCGGGCTGCGATGTTCGATGTGTCTCGGATATCACCCGGTAGCTCCGCTGACCGATTGGTGTGCGGCAGGGCTGCGGACGGCGTTCGGGGCGGTGACAGGGCGGTGTGGGGCTGTCATGTTCGCCGTGTCACGGTCATCCCCCAGTGCCACGGCTGACCGGGTGGTGTGCGGTTTGTGCTTGTTGCAGTTTGGCGGAGCTCGAGCGCCAGGCGGCCGCGCTGCGCGAGCAGGAGGCTGCGCTGGGCAAGCGCACCGCCAAGCTGGAGGCGGAGCAGGCGGCGGCCGTCGCAGCGCAGCAGGTGGGTCGTTGTCGGGTACGAGACACGTGAATGCACCGGTGTGATGAGGTGCAAGGAGACCTCAAGAGGCCCTGACCCCTGCGCAGGTGCGCGAGTGCGGCTTAGATGTCCAGATGTGTGAGGCTCTGCCACGCTGCGGCCCAACCTAGAGTATAATGACTTCAGTGATCTTTCGTGCCGGCTGCCTACTAGAGCTCATGTCATGTACGGTAACTCCTTATTGTAATCCCCTGCACTTGGCCGGCAGGCTGCCGAGGCCAAGCTGGCGGAAGCCAACCGCATGATCGACGACAGCCTGGTGGCCGCCACACGGCACGCGCAGGAGAACAAGGCGCTGCAGGAGGAGGTGCGGCTGGACGGTGCCTGCTGTGGGGCCGCCGCTGCCTGCAGATGATCGAATCCTTGTCATCAGCTTTCCCTGCCATGTTGTACCACAGCAACGAGCGTGATTCACGTGTTGCTTGTCCGCAATGTAGATTTCGCGGTTGAAGCGGCAGCTCGAGGAAGCCGCTGCCTGGGACACCAGCGCGGCCGTGGCGGCGGTGACGGCCGCCTCCGCCGCCGAGGCTGCCAACGGCGCCAAGGCGCGGGGCGCCCCCTCGGTGGACGAGGAGGAGCTGGAGGAGCTGCGGGACAAGATCGAGGAGCTGCAGGTTGGCGGTGGGGGAAGTTGCGTGCCGTCAGGCCCTGGTATGCGTGCTGTCCCACTCAGCGCCAGGTTGCAAGGCGAGTCTGGGCGTCCCCGGCTCCCGCTACAGCGCACCGTGCCGTGCTGGCTTTGCCTGCACTGACCATGCCACTTTTGCGACGCGCAGGCGGAGAATACTCGGCTACAACAACTGGTAAGTTTGTGCCGGCTGTCTTGCGCCCATTCATGCGTTTTTGCCGTACTTGGCTGCTAGGTAGAGAGGTTCAGGCAATGCTGCTAGCGAGTCACGGCCAGCCGAAGGCGTCCCTCAGCCTCCATCCAGATGGGATGCCAGCCACGCAGCACAGTACAAACAATAGCAGTAGTAGCATGAGCAGCAGCAGAATAGTCGCGCGCCTCAGGCCAGCAGCAGCCTGTCAGCCGCGGCCGACCCGTGGGTCGTACGTGGCCACACCGCCCTTGGGCTGGTGCTCGGTCCCAGTGGGGGTGTGGGTGGCGCCGCCCTGCCGGGTCCGTGGGCCCATGCGACGCTAAGCCACACGGCCCTTGGGCTGGTCCCGGTGGTGTATGCGGGTGGTGGTGTTGGTGGCGCCGCCCTGCAACTCTGCACGCTCTCGCTGTGGTGACGGCAGAGCGACAACGCCAGCCGCGCTGCTGGGTCCATGCTGGAGGACATCCGGGAGCTGCTGTGGGACGTGGAGGGCGCGGAGAAGCTGCACGACATTAGGGTGAGGCACAGTCAGGAACGCGTAGCGGGCTTATGTTGCTATTCGCTGTGCTATACAAAGCCTTGGCATGCGCGTGAGCTTAACGCTTGGCAATGGAAGGCGACCGAAGGAGAGTTGAATGAATTGCTGGCTGGCTGTTTCATGGTGCTCGCAGGGCGGGACGCCGATCACGCAGCTGGCTACCGGCATCTCGTGCCTGTGCGCCCTGTACTCGCGGAAGTGCAGTGAGCTGCGGGAAGCGGAAGTCAGGTGCGTCTACCAGTAAGGGTGTGTGTGTGTCGCGAAGCCATGCATAATGCAAGTCCTGCCGTGACAGTGCTCAACCACCAAGCCCATCTCAGCCCTGCTGCTAAATCCGCGCCCAACTAACACCGCGCGCCCCACTGCGCTGTGTCTTCTGCCAGGCTCGCTGCGCTGGCGCAGCAGCAGGCCGCTTCCGCCGCCGCCACCCGCTCCTCCACAGCGGACGGCGCCGACGGGCTGGGCACTGTGCCCGGGTCCAAGGTCAAGCCACACGAGCTGCTGTCGCGCGTGCAGCAGCTCACGGCGGAGCGCGACCGGCTGCAGGAGCAGCTGGACCAGCAGGCCGCCGCGACCCGCCAGGCGCACGCAGAAGCCACGGCCTCGCTGCAGGCCAAGATCGCAGAGCTGCAGCAGCAGGTGGGGCAGCTGGCGGTGGAGAAGGAGGCGGTGGAGAACTTCAAGCTGGCCACCATCGCCGAGCTGCGCAAACAGAACGAAGAGCTGCGATCCAGCCTAAGGTCACTGTCCGCCTCGCCGCTGGCCACCGGCGGGCCTCCGAACCACACGGGCGGCAGCCTGGGGCACGCCAACGGGGACCTGTACCCCGCTGGGGCGCCCGCCACGCCCAGCGACGTGTCCCGCGCCGCGTTCGTGGCGGGGGCTGCGGCCCGGCTGGCGGCGGTGACGGGCTCCACGGACGGTAACTGGCAGGAGTTTGAGTCGCTGGTGGGGCAGCTCAAAGCCGACCGGGAGGAGCTGCGGGAGCACGTGGTGGCCCTGGAGGCGGACAAGGCGCAGCTGGAGAGGGAGCTGGAGGACCTGAGGCGGGAGCGGACGGCCTTGGGTGCGGGCGCGGGTGTGGCGGCTGCGGAGGCGGTTGGCGGTGATGGCAGCAGCCAGGACCGGGTTGCTGAGCTGGAGCGGCAGTGTGCGGCGCTGACGGAGGTGGTGGCTAAGCAGAAGGAGCAGCTGGCGGACCTTGCCCAGGCGGATGCGATCATCAAGGAATGGTCGGACTACGCGGAGGGCCTTGCGGCGGACAAGGTGCGGTTGGAGGCCGAGGTGCAGCAGCTCAAGCAGCAGCTGGAGGCAGCTTCCCCAGCTGGGGTAGCGGCAGCGGCAGCCACGAGCGCAGTGGGTAGCACCTCCCGGGCCGCGGGCGGTGCGCGCTCCGCTGGCGAGGGCGCGGCCGGGTCGGGCGGCTCGCACTCAGGGACCGGGACAGGCAGCTCGTACAGCGACGGCCACCCGGGGCTCAGCAGCAACTCGGTCGAGGTGGCAGAGCTGCGGCACGAAATTGCCCGCCTGGAGGCCTCCCTCCATGGCCTTCGCGTCCAGCTGGTGGACACCCACACCCCGGGGGCCAGCCAGGGCGACGACCACGCCTCTAGCGCTTTCCCTGCGCCGGACTGGCGCCACACGCCCACGCGCGCTGCGCCGCCGGGTGCGCACCCTGGGGGCACGCCGCTGAGCACCAGCAGCGGGAGCGAGCGGGGCCCGTGGCCGGCGCGCGGCTGGGACGAGGAGATGGAGCACCTGCGTGCGCTGAACGCCTCCCTTGAGGTGACGGTGGCGGGGCTGCAGGCAAGCCTGGCGGTGGCCACCAAGCAGCAGATGGCGCGCAGCGGCAGCGCGGCGCTGTCCTCGGCGCGGGGCGGGGCGGCGGCGGTGCGCAGCAGCGGCGGGGGCGCGGCGCTGGGCGGCGGGGGCGCCACGGCTGCGGCAGCTGCCATCGCGGCCGCCGGCGAGGTGGAGGAGCTGCGGGTCAAGCTGGCGGAGGCCATGCAGGTGGGGCAGTGCGGTCCGAAGGGCGCTGTTGACTTACCGTCGTCTGCTGTCAGCTGTTTGCCACTGTGTTGCTCCTTCATGTTATTGCGCTGTGCTTCTCACGTCTTGCTTCGCATCTGCCAAATCATCAGGCCAAAGCCCAGCTGGAGGCTGAGGCGCTGGTGCTGAGGTCGGATCTGGAGCGCGCCCGGCTGTGGGCTGGCGGCGCGGAGGAGGGGCTGGCGGCCGCACGTGGCCTGGACACGGCGGCTGCAGCTGCGACGGGTGCCACCGTATCGGGCAGCGCGCACGGCTCCTCGTCGGAGGCTTCCCGGCGGCCCAGCAGCCGGGGCTCGGAGGGGGCTGCGGAGGAGCTGGCGGCGCTGCGGGCGGAGGTGGAGCAGCTGCACAAGGACCGCTCGGTGCTCAGCGCGACGGTGGCGGGGCTGCGGTCCGAGGTCTCGCGGTTGCAGGTGCGCATGGACTTGGAGCCTTCCGGCACTTGCGAACACTGCCGTTACTGCTTGCCGTTGCCTTTTTCCGAGTAGCTGTGAGCCTGCTACGGGGCTAGTTACCTGGCTGACGTTGCGCTCGTACCTTTTCGTGAGGCTTGTTGTGGCTTCCTTGGTGCAGGAGGACAAGGGCGAGGCCGACCACAGCATCCGCCGCCTGTCGGAGGAGATGGAGGAGTTGGCGGAGGCCCTGGACGCCGCCACGGCCGAGAACGAGCGGCTGTCGGAGGAGGTCATCATCCTGCAGTTGCAGCTGGGATCCGAGGACGCCCGGTCCGCCGGCTCGCGGGGCAGCGGCAGTAGGGCCAGTGCCCTGAGCGGTGGCTTAAGCACCAGTGCGCACTCCAGCCGCCTGCGGGGTACCGGCACCGGCACCGCGTCCTCAGGCGGGGGAGGTGCGCACCGTGGAAGCGCGGCGAGCGGTCCTACCGGCGGCAGCGGCGGCAGTGGGGAGGCTGTCGCTGTGGCCCGCGCCGGCCCGGCCCACAGCACCATGCAGCAGGTGGTGGCCCGGGCGGCGGCGGCGGAGAGGGACCTGGCGGCGGCGCGGCGTGCTGCGCGGGAGCTGGTGTGGCAGGTGGAGGCGGCGCTGGGGGGCAGCGGCGGAGGGGCCGGGGGCGGCGGCGGCGGCGGCGAGGAGGGGCGGGGGGCGCATCAGGGCCTGGCGGAGGAGGACGACCTGGCGGAGGCGCTGCAGGCACTGCAGGTGCGCAACGCGTGGACGGCAAAGCTAGCACACCTCGAGGGAAAGAAAGTAGTGCCTGCCTGCAACGCTTAGGCTGTACAGCCGTACGACCAGTAGTGATGCCGTTCGTGCAGCATGCCTGCAGCATCTCCTGCGCCAGGGGCCCTGCTCTTGTACTTAACCTACACCTGCGGTGTGCTGTTGTACGTACTACCGTGCGCAGGTCAAGGTGGCGGAGCTGCACTCTCAGGCGCGGCTAGCACGGCAGTCCTCCGCCCGCGGCGCCGCCGCGCCCTCCACCCCTTCCTTCTCCTCAGCCGCCGCCTCCGCCGCCGCAACAACAACAGCTGAGGCGGATCTGGCCAAGGCCACTGCGCGAATCGACGAGTTGGAGCAGCTCCTAGAGGACGCTGAGATCGAGAACCAGCACCTGACGGAGCAGCTGGAGGAGGTGCTGACTGCGGGCCGGGCGGGGCCGGGCAGCGTGGGCTCGGTGGCGGAGGAGGCGCAGTCCCCGCTGCCGTACGGCGCCGGACCGGGGCACGTGGCGGCCGGGCACACGGGCGCCAGCAGCAACCCGTACAGCTACGGCCATGCTGCGACGCTGACGCTGTCGGCTCTGGAGCAGCGGCTGGCGATGGCGGAGGCGCGGCGGGACGAGCTGGCGGCGGCGCTGGAGGAGGCGGCGGTGGTCAACAGGCGGCTGGAGGAGGAGCTGGCTGCGGGGAGGCAGCAGCCGGCGGCGGCGTTGAGACGGGGGGACTCGGCTGACCGACAGGTGAGCGCTTGGGGCGAAGCCAGGGCTGTCCTGCTTGCGGAGAGTGTTTTCCTTGAGGGTTTGCGCTTCTGCCGCACTGGTCTGCGATGCGGCGAGGGAGTTGGCAATGAGTGGAAGCCGTGGAGGAGCAAGAGTGTAGCCTGCTCCGTGTGCAAGGACTTGCCAGGCCAGCAGTCTACGAACCGCAAGCTCCAGCAGCACGTATGTTCAAGGTGTCAAGATGCCAGCGCAACCTCCCACATCGCCCTGCCTGTGGCCGCCGCAGGTAGAGAGCCGTGGCGGGACCCCAGGCAGCGGCAGCGGCCCGCGCTGCAGCAGCGGAGGCAGAGGACAGCTGCAGCCCGCAAGCCGCCACCAGGGCGCACATCAGTCACGGACCTCAGCAGCGCTCGATACGCAGCCAGCCTCCTGGCAGCCGTCAGATCCGTTCAGCGACCGCACAGCACCTAGAACACGCGCAGGCACCATGTGCCGTACTGCCTCTCCGGTATTGACATGGGCCCGTTTTGCCCTCCCCCCACTCAGGTGCCTGCACGCGGGCGCGGCCTCCGAGCACTGGAGGAACAGGAGGTGCGTTGCACTTGCATGATTGCGTGTTAGGTGGCCTTCGTTGGTAGGTAAGCGCTACCCCTTCTACAATTGCATCACCTGCATGGCTGCCAAACCTTGCGTGACGTCCAAGACCCTGCTCCGACACCTGACTTGACACTTGACACCTGACTTGTCCCGTGCAACGGGCGAGGTTTGCCCTTTTATGCTCAGCTCCTGCCCGGCCCTGACCCTGCTATCCGTGCCTACCCTCCGCCCCGCAGCGCTCCCAGGCGCGCCTGGAGGAGCTGCAGGCCGCCAACCGCAAGCTGGAGGCCGTGTGCGGAGACCTGGAGGCCAAGGCGGACGCGCTGACGGCCGACCTGGAGGTGGGTGGACTGACCTAGTCTTTGGCCTTGGGACAGAGAATGACTGGGCGTGTTTTGGGCTGGGCTGGTAGGCCGGGGCTTGACGTGCGGTTGCGCTGACGGCCGACCTGGAGGTGGGTGCAGCGATACAGTTCTGCGCCGAGGCAGGCAAAAGAAGGAGCGCGTTTCAGGCTGTGTTGGTATGCCAGGGTTTCGGTAAGATAGGAGGGCCTGAGCGCTGTATGCGGCTGGTGCTGCACCGCTCGCTCTGTGCTTAGGTATGTGAGGTTGCTTGCCCATGTGGTACCCCGCGTGCAGGTGGCCAACCGGCGCATCCGCGATCTGGAGCAGGAGCTGGCGGACTCGTCCCGCTCGCTGGCGGAGCTGCAGCGCAAAGTGAGTGTAGGGTGGGCGGGCTAGGTGTACGACTAGCCCTCGTACGAGCATGCTAGAGGATACGGGGAATGCTGGGCACGCCAGCTGTATGCTACCCTGGCTTTACCGTTTACGTTCCGCGCACCGTCTAGGTTGCAAGTAGCCACAGACTGTGTTCCGTTTCGCTACAGCCCTGCAAACCGCACTCGTCCTGCACTCGCACTGGTAGCGCCATGCAGACTACTAACCCCGCGCTAGTGCCACAGGACAACGCGGCAGCCCAGCCCGCTGGCGCCGCTGCCCCCTGCCACCACCAGTAGCAGCAGTGGCAGGGGGCCCACGGCGCCAGCGGGCTGCCTGCTCTGCCCCTCTCTGTGCGTTAACCCACAGCCCCCGGGTTCGGTAGGTGCCCGGGCAAGGTAAGTGCCAGCCTCCACACCACGCACCCGCATACCACGCACACCACGCACGGCACGCACGCGCTGGTCACAGGTACAAGAGCTTGGGGTCCAGCAGTTCTTTGCGGGCCCTTTCGGCCTGCTTCTTTCCTAGCAACCTTTTCATCGGTATCCTAACGCCTTGCTTGCCCCTGCCCCCTTGCCTGTGTGTGCCATGCCTCCCGCTCCTGCCCGCCCGTGCCGCCTGCCACGTGCCACGTCCAGCTGGAAGAGGAGGTGGCCAAGCGCGGGACGGCGGCGGCGGCGGCGGGCGCCGCAGGGGCTGCTTCGGGGGCTGCTGCCGGCGGCGCCGGGGGTGCGGCGGCGCTTGAGGCCAAGTGCGCGCGGCTGGAGAGGGAGAAGGCGGCGCTGCGGCGGCAGCTGGAGGACGAGCAGGACGCACGGGACGAGGTGCGGGGTGGGATGCGGGATAACGCAGCGTGTAGCAATATACGGGTGTTGCAAGGGCAAGGGGCGATGGCATAGGGTTTGCTAGCAAGGGAGGGGTGCGGGGCGGGGATGACGAGGCATGGAGCGTGACAGCAGGCAGTGGAGGGCTAGGGGCGTGGGTGTTGTCAGTGCGGGACGCGCAGGTCCAGGTGCTTGGGGCGGCTGCACGGTAGCGTGACGAAGCAGCAGCTGCAAGTACGATGCTGCATTACCACCGCCCGGGGGCTCCTAGCCCACACCGCGCATGTCTGGTGATACCGGTATGCTGCTTGTTTACTTGCGGGCTCCCCCTGCTCCCTCCTCCCCCCTGCCGTTGTCTTCCCGCTCACCCTCCGCGCCCTCTGCGTCTGCTGCGAATGCCCCCTTTCCCGCAGCTTGAGGAGCAGCTCAAGGACCGGCTGGACGCGTTTGGCGACGAGGAGGCCATGGCGGCGGTGGCGGCGTTCGAGGCCAAGTACAAACGGCTCAAAGAGGACTACCAGGTGCGCATGTGGGGGCTTGCTGGGTTGTGGGGTTGGTGCATAGGGGCGCCCAGGAGGCCACGTGTGCTAGGGGTCTGTGCTAGGGATCTAGTGGCTCAAGGAGGACTACCAGGTGCGTACATGTGGGGTGCCATCGGTGGTTGGGGTGGTTGCTTTGGGGGTTGGTGCTTAGGAGCGCAAAGGACGCTTCTTGTGCTAGGGACCTGGCGGCTCAAGGAGGAGCACCAGGTGCGTGTGTTGGGGTGCACGGACACTCGGACAGGTGCATAGGGGAGCACAGGGCGCTACGTGTGCTAGGGACAGGGCGGCTCAAGACGACTACCAAGTGCGTTTTTAGGGGCCAGGGCACGGGCAGGTGCATTAGGACGCCGACACGGTGAGCGACCTCCCCAGCAACCCCGTGCCGGTGGCGCAGGAGCAGGGCTGGGCCCTTGAGACCAGCACTAGCACTTGTGAAACCAGCGTCCACGGCGCCTCAGGCCCGCTGGCCAGCAGGGTGTGGGGCGGCCTGCCCGTCATTACCGCTGGCGGTGTGGACAACACTCACACCGCCCTCAATCGCCTGCTACCTGGGTGCCGCGCAGCAGGTCCAACATACACCTGGGGCATTGGCACAGGGTAGCAGGCGACTGAGGGCGGTGAGAGCGTGGTCCACACCGCCAGCGACGGTGACGAGCAGGCCGCCCCACACCCCGGGCTTCCCGTGCCGAGGGCACCCATCGCAAACTCGATCAGCTTCCCCTTGGGCCATATAATTCAAAGCAAATGCAAATGCTCACCTGGTAGTCCTCTTTGAGCCGCTTGTACTTGGCCTCGAACGCCGCCACCGCCGCCATGGCCTCATCGTCGCCGAACGCGTCCAGCCGGTCCTTGAGCTGCTCCTCAAGCTGCGGGGCGAGGCGGGCGCGGAGGCTTAATGTGGTGACGGCGGCAGGGGGGATGGTGACGAGCAGGCCGCCCCCACACCCTGCTGGCCAGCGGGCCAGACGCCTCATCTTCCGGTGGCCCTCGGCATATTTGCACCTGATGCCGTGTAGGGCGCGCTCCTCATGGCCGCACTTTGCTGCTGTTACAGTGCCGGCATTGATTCCGACAGCACTCTGCTTTTACTGATGTTGCCCTCAGCGCTTCGAGGACGAGACCCAGGAGGAGCTGGACGAAGCACAATACTTTCATGCTCTTCTTCTTGTGTTATACGGTAGTGATATTGACAGCCATTTGCTTACGGTTGTTCCCTCACGTGCAGCGCTTCGAGGACGAGACGCAGGAGGAGCTGGACGAGCTGCAGGACCAGCTGGCAGACGCACAGGGGCAGGTGGCGGACCTGCAGCGCCAGCTCAAGCAGGCGCAGAGCCAAGCGGCGGTGGCGGCGGCGGCGCCCGCGGCGGCAGGGTGGGTTGCGCGCTGCGCTTCCAGTGCTTCCCACGTTCACAGTGCCTTGTGCGGTCGTTTCCTTACGTTCCTAATACACACGTCCCGGCCCTGTGCTTCCCCTCTGCCCTGGCCCATTGCTACAACTCACAATAAACCCACCTGACCTGTTGCTGAACTGTGTGACCCACGGGACAGGCGCGGCGGGCCCGCCGCCAACACTGCGGAGCTGTCCCGCCTGCGCGAGGAGAACGAGCGCGTGGTGTCTGCGCTGGTGTCCAAGACCATGGAGCTGGCGGAGCTGTCCGAGAGCGACATCCAACTGCGCCGCGAGCTGGCCCGCCTCAAGGAGCTCAACATGCGGCTGGCGGCCAAGGCCACCAGCCTGGAGGCGCACGCGGCAGTGGCGGCGGCGGGGCAAGGGGGCATGGGGGTAGGGGGCATGGGGTTAGGGGGGCCGCCCAGTAGCGCGGCGGGGACGCCGCGGGAAGAGGTGACGCCGCCGGGCAAGAGCCGGAGGTGGGGGGGCAGGTCGTGAGGCGGGGGCGGGGAAAAGGAAGCTTGGGCGCATGCATTGCGGCCGGGGTGTATTGGTTGGTATTTGGGGTGTGGGGGCTTGCGTGTGTCATGGGTGGCGGGTGGCGGATCCTGGGGCATGACGCATGAGCGATGTGCCGCGGCAAGCGGGTAGCTGGGAAGGACTTTCTATTGATTAGCTATTAGCAACTTCACCTAGTGCTAGATTGCAACATGACGTGGGCGCGTGCATCATTGCGTTCGTATCAATGACCGAGTTTGGGCGACAGATGACTGCTTCCTTCCTACCTGCCGGTGAACTCCACCGGCACACCTACATAGCGTGCGTATAGAGATGCACTGAATACTACGGCAGTGCCGTACCTGTACAGGGTTCATTCGTGCACGGGATGCAGCAATGCATGTGTCATCGAGGGCCGCGTGATTGTTCGACGGAGGCAAGCGGCAGAATGCGTCGCGTTGCATTGGCTGTGCCTCGCAGATGTGGGTCGCAGGGGAGCCCCCTCCCATGATCCGTTGGCGGCCAGTGTACCGGTGCCTATGTTACAAGGTCCTAGCGGTCGTGTGGAGGTCTCGAGCCTGTAAGCGGCTCATGTCAAAGTGTCAACCATGGTCAAGCACCAGTTCCAGTAGTGCACGCACCGGCCAGCGAACGCCATCCCGCAATGCTTTCAGACGTGCGTTCTTGTGCTCAATAGGATCGGAAACGTGCCCCCCTGGCTCCGAAAACAGCGTGCCAGTGCGCCTCTGATGGCACAGCCCTGCGTCACGGCACCTAAGCCACAGCCAATCGTCGTAACACTTCCCCAACCAACTCCACACCAGCCCACACGGTTTCAAAGGGCCACGTCCCGGCATCTCCCCGCTATGCCTCCTGTGCCAGCCATGCCCTTTGCATCAGGGGCGAGGGCTACCCTCCAACCCCGACCATGACGCCGCCTCATTTTTGGATGGGCTGGATCTTGAAGTGCGCCGATATGAGCGAGAACACTAGGCACTTGAGGTCCTGCAACGGCGTGGTGAAGAGGAAGGGAAGGGGAGGGTTCACAGGGTTGGCATTATGCCGTGCAACGGGAGGGTGACAGCTGGTGACAGGAAACGGAAGGGAAAGGTTGGCGGGGCCAAGGGCGACGTCCCGCAGTGTACCAGAGTGCTTTCGGGTTTCCGCGCCGATGTGCTTCTGGTACATGGTGGCAGCGTACAGCGGCTCCGATGACCAGGGCCTGGTCCGGGAATCCAGATCCTACCAGTCATCACCGGCTACCGGCATGATACCAACCACCGGGACCACCGGGTGGAGCCAGCATGGAACATCCCATCCCATCCAGCCATCTTGCGGCCGGCCCACGCACCTGCACCAGGTAGCCGAAAATGCGGGTTGCGTCCCATGCCCCTTACCCTCAACCGAGCAGCTTCCTGCCTCCCACCCTCCAAGCCCCCTTGGCCTAACCCCAACCCAGCTGGTTCCGGACCTCACCACCTCCCCCGCCGGCTCCCTGACGCCACTCCACCGGTTCCTCGCGCTTCGCGTAGCACCCCGGGTAGAGAAGTCCCGCCCGCGTGTGTGTAACTCTCCCACGCACCTGCACCAGGTAGTAGAAGATGCGCAGGCCGTCCGGGTCCTTGCTGTTCTGCACCTGCAGCCCCAGGACGACACAGGCACTGCGTGTGAGTTGCAATTCACCTACACCATGTCCAGGCCACCATGTTCATCAGGGTCGGTGCTGTTGCGCACCTGCCAGCTTGTGAGTTGCAATTATATAGTTGACTACATATTGTGTTCAGGGCACTATGTTCCGGAGTCCTTGCTGTTGTGCACCTGCAACCATAAATACATACCTGCAGCACGCTGCCCAGCTTGGTGGCGGTGAAGGAGATGTGCTGGCCGCCCAGCACCACCTCCAGCTCCTGACGCCCCACGCGGTCGGGGGCCGGCCAGTTGTTGTCGTCCTCCTTGAGGATCTGCGCATAGGTAGGGTGCAGTACACCGGCATTCAGTTGCGTGGTATGACAGTCACACATGTACGTTTGAATTTTGAACCCGGGCCAGTTGTTGTCGTCCTTCTTGAGGATCTCGGGGGCGGAGGGGAGCAAGGCAAGCGTTGGAGATACCGTAGTACGCTTCAATTGAGTACTTCACATACAGTAGTTGCTTACGCCGTGAACCTCAGCGAAGGGCTACTGTGGAACCCTTGAAACGCACCAAAGCACCCTTCCTGACACCCCACCCCGCTGCGCTCCACCACCACGGTACGCTGGAGCTCCTGGCCGCCAATGGCCCCTCACCCCGCCTCCTCACCCGCCCCATAAGGCCGCCCGTCCCGACACCACGCTCAGCACAGCGGACCGCGTGCCTTTCTCCTCCCTCGCTCCCCTCCACCCCCACGAAGTGCCGCCTGTTGCAGCGCCCCTCACCCACCCACACCCGCCCCCACCTGCTGCAACCACCCACACCCGCCCCCACCTGCTCAACCCTTATGAGTAGCTTTGTCGCCCTGCGTTTCCCATCATGGTTCCCCAACGCCCCTCCCTTCACCCCACCCCACCGCGCTGTCCTCCACCCTACGACCACAGATAGGCTTCCTCCCCACCCGTCACGCTCTGCGGTTAGCCCACACGTCAGCAACCCACACCACGCCTAGCATTCTGAACAGGGTAAACCTTCCCGCCCCGCTGTCCTCTGCACCCATTGTGTGGGACGTGTGTGCTCCCACCCCCCACCTCCACCCGCCGCTAACCTCGCCCTCCGCAGGCCGACCGCTTCCGGTTCAGTTACTTTGCCGCTCTGCGGTTACCGCCACCCGCCTCCTGTTTTCACCGAACATGCCGCCCTACCGGGGAAAACCCTACCCCACTCCACCAGCCCTACCTCCCTGTCATCCACAATGCGCTTCAGCTCCATCCCGCCTCCTCCCCACACGTCACGCAACTCTAACCACGCCTAGCACAGTGGTCTGGGTGCGCCCCGCCCCCTCACTGCCGTCCTGCCCCCATGCGGTCCGTGTGCGGCCCGTGTGCGGCGCCCCACCCCCACCCCCAATCCCACGCCCGGCCCAACCTCCGTGATGCTTCGTATTTTGTCACCCCGCGTCTCCCCTCCCCCTCCCCCTCCCCCCTTAACCCACCTCGCTGTCCTCCACGATGCGCTTCAGCTCTTGGATCACCGCCTGGCTCACGTACACCTCCCTGGGGGGGTGTAAGGGGGGAGGGACGGCAGGGAGGGATTGAAACGCGGAACGGCAACGTGACAAACGGAAACAGTCGGCCTGTCGACAGGGCGGCTGAGCATGCCAGTGCTTGAAGGACAGGGATGCGCGTGGGTGCAGCTACCTAGGGGGGATGCTGCGTCTGCGTTGCACCCTTGGAACGGCCACATGTGGCTGGGCCGTGTGTTGACGGTGTGGCGCCCAACCGGTGATGGTCTGCGTACAGTACTCGCTGCCTTAAAGAGCAGCTATGGCGCTACCAGTCGGCCGCAGTGCAATGGGCAGTGGCTCAGTGCCGGATCATACTGGACCGGACCCAGAGCCCTTGTGTGCTGCCCCAGTGTTGGGGCTTGTGCGTCTGGCCATGCCCGGATGCTCTCCGAGAGCGTCCTTCCCGTTATCGAGCCCCAGGCTGCAGCATGCGGTTGCAATGTATTATACTAATAGTGCTCCGCGACTCAAGGCGCCAGCTACCTTGTAATGATCTCGTCGTTCTTGTAGTTGGAGTTGTTTGCGTATCTCAACTGCATGTGTGTATTGTAGCAGGGGCGAATGCTATGAGCTTGTGATTGTGGCGACTGCAGTGCTGAAAGCCGCCGAGAACCGATGAGCGCGACGCAGTGCCCTCACAGCACTGCTGCAGCTCACCCGTCCATCCTTGTTGAACTCAAACTCTAGGAATTCATGACCGAACTTTCCCCTGTGCCCAACATAGTATCGAAGGTAAAAGTCGTCCGACATCCTTGAGTACAGTCAACCAAGCTAGTGGATGTGAATGTCAAGCCTGGCAAAATGCAACTAATTTGTTAAACTCACAAAATTACTGTCTGCGAAAGGCCAGTACCACCTGTAAGGCACCTGGGCATGCCGCATGCGAGGGACACAGGACATGGGCCCCGTGCGCGTGTGAACTGCTGTGAGCGCCTGTAACGTATCGCCAGCCTTCCGGCTACCAGCATTCTAATGGTGACGAGGTCAGTGCACTTCCTACACGTCAGCTGGCAGGTGCACACGCTCCAACATCAGCGGTGCATCCCAACGGCAGACCGTGGGGTGGGCACGTTCGTGGCGTCAGTTTTTTTTTTTTTTTTTTTTTTTCTTCGTGAGAAGGTTACAGGGGCTAGGAATTCGGTGCTTGGCAAGCACTTGTGGGCGGTCAGTGGCGGGTCGACGACTGGAGGTGCCCCCAGCGTGACGTCCCAGCTGAAGTGTTTCCTTATCTGCCACAAGGAATTGCTGTATCCTGCTTGCTGTTATCCAAAAGTCCCTATGCTTGGCTCTGCACAGACGCCCTCACGGGAACTGCCGCACCCTGGCCTGCTTTGCTGCGCCAGGCAGCACCAGGGCAGCACCTGAAGGCACATTGCAAGACTGCTACAGCAGCACGGTCAGCGTTATGCTGCCGGACATACTCACACCATGTGATTCTTAGAAGTTACGCTTGGGCATACCGAGTAGCATGCAATGTGCAGCGGGGTGGGGCAGGTGTGGGGTCTCCCCTGCAACACATGGGGTGAACCGGCAGCATTTCTCAAAGGGGCAATGCGAGAGTCTCACCAAAGTTTTCACCTGGCAACAGAACCTTACACAGGGCACAGCACATTCACTATTCGTGCTTGCTCGGCGACATAGCCCGCAACCATCGTCGGTACCCCGTTCTGCCACATCTTGCGAAGAACCGACTCATTACGAATGTTGCAGACCGCTTTGGCACGCTCTTTGTCTTTGCGATTGCCGGCTGTGCAGCTCCTGTCTGGGGCGTCCTTGATGGCTTCGGGAATTACGCTGGGGAGTGCCTGCACCCAGGCGACCACGACTTATAGCATGCCAAGGTATAGCAATATAATTAAGATACAGAATATATCACAGGAGCTTGTCGCGAACCAGTCAGCCGACCCTGGGTCCTTGCCTGCAGGCTGTCGAGCGCTGTCCTGCCGGCCCTGCAAGACGGCATCCCTAGCATCCTAGCCAGTGCCCTGCTGTCCCAATCCAGGAGCTTCGCTCTGCTGGGGTTGGAAGGTGGGTGCTGGCTGTGCCCTGGTGTGCGGGGTTTACTGGGTGGTTTACCGGTGTGGCTGTGCTCTTCTGGGGTAGGACGGTGGGTATTGCATGTGCTCTGCTGGGGTTTAAGGGTAGGTGTTGGCCATGCCCTGCTGGGATACGGAGGTTGGCTGTGGCAAGTGCAGAAGCAAGCATGTGGGCTGGGATCAGTGGGAGTGGGGAAGCTGTATGCAGCCCTCAAGGCGTGTTTGCCAGAGACTGCCGCACTCTGCTGCTGCACTACTCCTCCCACTACTAAAACGACTGATCACGTGATCTTGCGTTGTAAGTTTATGATATGATATGTGTGCCATCTATTGCCGCAGATGATGATGGGTTGTGACATGGCCATCGTTTACAAAGGCAGATACGGGCACGGCAACCTCATGGCCCCAGGAGGCATGCGGCGGCATTGGAGGCGGAGGCCGGTCGACCGTCAGGACGCCACGCCCATCGCAACAGAAGGAGCAGCCGCTTGGAGACCGTACCCGTAGCAAAAGGGGAAGCAACAGGGGAAGCAACGGGGGAAGCATGATGGGAAGCATCAGGGGAAGTGACCACGCACGGCCAAGGCGGCAACACAAGGAGCAGCCGCTCGTAAGGCAGCATGACTGCATCATAGCACACGTCGAGGCATATGTCGAGGCAGCAGCAGCAGCTGTGCGCAGCATTTCGGTGCCGTAGCGGCGCCGCCGGACCCCTGGTTCTGACGGGCGTACGGCAGTGCACGAACGTGGGCGACAGTGTACGACACCGCACAGCCATATACGACAGTGGGTGGTAGAGTACGGCGTGTCGGTGTCGGTGAGTGGGGAGTCAGGGCACGGGTCAGGGGCATCGGTGCACATGTAGGCGATCGGCTGTGTGGGTGGCTGTGTACGACGCGGTAGCGGTTGGCTGTGTACGACGCGGTAGCGGTTGGCTGTGTACGGCAGTTGCCGGCGGGGAGGGGTTACCAGGGCACATACCGGCACAGGTGTCGCTTGCTGAGCCAGGCGATGATCTCCTGGGCTGTTAGGCCGACTGCGTACGTCAGTGGTCGCTGTGTACGGCAGTGGTCGCTGTGTACGGCAGTGGTCGCTGTGTACGGCAGTGGTCGCTGTGTACGGCAGGTGCCGGCGGTTGTCGGTTGTCTAGGGGTGCCATGGGACGTACAGGTCCCGTAGGCTGAGCCAGGCGATGAACTCCTGGGCTGTGTGGGGGTCTTGCCGGAGCCAACGCCCAGTGCTCGCCGTCCCACCTATGAACGGAGGGTGACAGAAGGATGAGGAGGGCGGGGGCCAGGGTGCAAGGGGCGGTGAGGTTAGATGCTGTGCAATGGGCGGTGCACGGTGGGTGATGAGCAGTGCAGTGCAGTCCTGTGGCACGTACGGCAAGGTGGTCATGTGGTCATGTGGTTAAGGTGTGCCCAGTTGTGCACCAGGAGGAGTGTGTCTGGTTGTCGCTTTTCGGACAGTGAGTTACCAATGTGCATGGGCCTGTGTGTAAGCTGCGGGCTGCTAGCCGGGACGTCAGAAGGGCCTGTCCACGCAGGCTGGCAGGTGCCCAACCATGCGTTAAGGCAGGGCGGCGCGTAAGGCGCGAGGTGGAGGGCACATGGCCGTGTACAAGCCCCCAGCATGCCTTACAATAGTGGAGTTCCGTTGTGCAATTTGACGGTGTGCGTACATGGGAGCGCAGGTGGGCGCAATGGCTGCTCATGTGTACGGAATTGCGGTGTAAAGGCCTTGTCGCTGCTTGTCGTGACGCCTGTGGCCCTGTCCCTTCCCATGAACAACACCCAACACAAAAGCAAGAATCACTGCGTTATGCTGCCAACGCCGTCCCTTGGGTTGGGAAAGTGGTGGACACCGTCAGGTCACGTGCGTGCCATAGATTTACATTGTCCGCCAAGCAAGACCCATGGGTCCATGGAGGCTCCACCTGGGATCTCCCCTGCCACCTGGGTGTACTGGTTCACGTGCGGATCAGGGGAGCTCCCCTGGTACGGATTCAACAACGCGGGAGGCTGGTTGGGGCATACTGCCTTTCGCACGCACCGATGCGAGATCAGCGGTTTGCCCCAGGCAGGAAACCCCATCGAGTAAAGGCCATATGACAGCCTCACCGTCAGCAACAAGTAAGGCTGTCAAACAATCAGACCTGCCCCACCAAACCCGCGTACGGGCTTTCCCGTGTCAGGCAAGCAGGGGCCTGGTTCCCTTATCCTGCCCACGATGCATGTCAGCACACGCCCAGGTGCCAGGTCTCCAAGACGCAAGGCTGCCAGGCACAAGCAAGTACCACAGCCATCCAGACGGCCTCCCCTCCCCTCCCCTTCCCTGCACCAGCACCCCACCGCACTCCACCACTCTACGCACAGCTGCAGCCCAACACGCTAACCTCCGTCCCTAGTACCCGTCCAAGCCTGCACGTCCTAGTCCCTATAGGTACGGGTTGATACATGCGTTGTCCCCCCCTTCACCGCATCCTGCTAGCTGCTACCCCACAGCACACACTCAGTTCGCACATGCACGTAGCTCGTACCCCGTTCAGTGTTGCCCTATGTTGACCAACACAATGAAGCGCCCTTGGCGTGCTCGTGCCGCGTGGCATGCACAGTGCCAGGCAGGCGTGACAACTTGTGTGGCCACACCACGTGGAATGTACCACAAATTCCAATGACAACGTTACGCAGCTTGGCCATGTGGGTGCAACGCTTTCTTTCTGCTGTCCATACGGTATACAGATGGCGTAGTCAAACAAGATGCACATGCGTGCCATGCTCATCTAAGAACCCTGACGCCACAAACGGCAACCACCAATGGAACATCTTCAAGTTACTAGTACGCAGTTGAAAAATTAGGCATGCTTTCTTGATTCATGGCACGACATTCATGTAAGCAACGTTCTGCCTATCACCGCACGGCAACCCTGCAGCTGCAATGGCACTTGCATTCGTCAACATCGGATTCTCAAGATCCAGGAACCACAGCTTCAAGCCCTTCAGCACCGCCTCCTTCTCCCAAGAGCATATGGCGTGGACATACAGCCTTTCTTTCACCTTGCAGTGTTCGGGGCTGTGCCGGCTGTAGCATGTGAACGTGGGCCGTGTGTCGTTTGACCCCGGAGCGACGGGCACCTCCTTACGTACACAGTCGTGACAACCTTTACTGTTGCCCCACGCTGTGTTGTGCCGGGCTACTGCTGGCAGCTTTGCCACGCTTTGTACGATTCGGCACATGACGGGCCCTGAGCAGGGCAAGAAAGCCTTGCCGAAGGCTCTGCACAACACTGCAGTACGACAGGGTCCGTATGCACGTACGGCACAGGAAGCACGCAGCAGGGTCTCAGCAACATGTCAGCAGCAGGGAGAGCAGTTGAAGGCACACCCATGGCTCGTGCCACTCAACTGTGTCCCTTGTGTGAAGGAATTCATTCTCACGCTTGCACCGTTACACACCCTGACAGCGCTACACGGGGTTAGTTCAGGTTAGTTCAACTCACCCTCCTGGTCATTGTACCCTCGGTACTTGTGTCGCTCCTGGAGGAGCTTGTCGAAAAACGCCAGGGACCTCTGCAAGCAAGGACACGATGCATGGGCCAAGGTACGTCGGAGTAACTTGAACGAACGAGCCGTTAGCCTAAAGCACGTTAGGTTAGTTTAATTATGCCAAGCGCGCGGAAGCGGACGTGCACACGTGTGCCGGGGCGCACGTGCGAGGCTGCTCATCTGGGCTACACGTACGTACGTACCGTATACCGTACATGGGACGGAGCACGACCGGATAAAATGCAACCTTCACGATAGCAAGGATTGACAGGAAACAGTCACCTGCCTGCCGATGCAGCCCATGTACTGTGGCGCATACGGTACACTGTACAGTACGCAGGACAAGCAGTAGCAGAAAAAGTGCGCAGCACTTACAAATATTTCCCCTGCGCCATCTAAACCCCAGCCATTGTGCGTGAACTTCAGCAACTCACCGGTTGGATCAGCATAAAGCCGACGCCCGTGTTGCCAACAAAGCACTTGTTGCGATCATTCCTGCGGTCAGCTCCAAAGCATCCGGTCACATTGCGCTATCCAGATGTACGGTATCCATGCATGGGGCGGACATGTACGTGTGAGACTAGCAATAATCCTCTTGTCAGCAGCAGCATGGTGGAGTCGTCACTTACCGTACCTATGCCTGATCATCGCGCAGAGGGGTCTTAAGGAATTATTTTACGG
>VFQN01001756.1_pt1 | contig 35272 bp, 28 predicted proteins | sample 3512371 | NCBI WGS metagenome assembly VFQN01 (sample SAMN10412370, study PRJNA504923) | tailings metagenome | isolation source: Replicate 2 from Balatoc abandoned mine | place: Philippines: Itogon, Benguet | collected 2017-08-28 | reverse complement strand
TCCCGCCAGATCCCGACCCTCGTGACGGCCCACTGCGACCCGCTCCTCGACAGCCCGGCGCTCTGCGATGATCGCGACGCGGCGGCCGGCGGCGCGCTGTTCGGCCAAGGGGAGGCGCGCTGGCGCAATCTGCGCGACCAGGCACTGGGCGACACCATGCTCGATGCCGCGCTGCAGACCCGCTACGAATCCGCGATGCGCCCCGCCGAATTGCGCTGGGCCGACTGGCAGGAGGCCTGGTCCAACAAGGTCGTCGACACGATGGCGCTGCTCGACGCTCGCACGGACAGCCTCGCCGGGCGCATGGACATCGGCGTGATCGCGATCTTCTGCGCGCTGTCTTACATCGACGTCCGGCTCGCCGACATGGTGCAGTGGCGGGACCGCTTCCCTGCGCTGGCCAGCTGGTTCTAGGCCTTCGCCGCGCCTCCGCATGTCACTCCCTCCGCGCCGGACTGACCGCTCTCCCTCCCTCCTGCGCGGACGAGACGGCCTGCTCTACGGAGCGGGCCGTTTTCGTTCGCGCCCGGCCCATGCCATGCCTTCATGGCATGGGCTCCAAGGCACAATGAATTTGGCAAGCGATCGGCGCTGCATCACTGATTGGGCCGCGGGCGCGCTTCCGGGAGCGTCCCGCGATGTCAAGAATGGAGCATTGCATGACCCGCTGGACCGGTATCCTTGCCGCAGCCATCACCCCCTTCGACGCTGACCGAGAGATCGATTTCGACGCGCTCGCCGCGCATCTCGACCGCCTGGCCAAGGCGGGTTGCACGGGTGTGGTGATGAATGCGGTGTCGGCCGAGGGCGGCAGCCTGACGCCGGACGAGCGCGCGAAGGCCGTGGCCTGCGCCGTCGAGACACTCAAGGGCCGCGCGGTCGTCATCGCGACGGCCGGGTCGGTCGGCGATTACGAGACCATAGCCGACATCAAGGCGGCGGCGAAGCTCGGCGTCGACGGGCTGATGATCCTTGCCCCCTTCTTCTATCGCCTCACCTCGGCGGAAAAGATCGCCTATTTCGAGCGCATGGGTCAGGCCAGCGACCTCCCCTACCTCGTTTACAACACCACCTACACCTCGCCGATGCTCACCGTCGCCGAGCTGGAGGGGATCGCAGAGAAGAGCAGGACCTTCGTCGGCGTCAAGGAAGGCGACCAGCTCCAGGCCTCCGAGGTCGTACGACGGCTCTCGCCCTCAGTCGCCGTCTACACGTCGCGCGATTCCTACATCAACGAGCTGGGCTTTGCTGGCGGCGCGGGTGCGGTGACCTACACCTCAAACGTCGTTCCAGAGCTTACCGTGCAGCTCTGGAATGCCATTGCGGCGAAAGACGCAGAGACAGCGCTCGCCCTGCAGCAGAAGCTCAACCCCTTCGCTTACGGGCTCGTGGTGCGCTCCTTCCCCTCGGCCATCAAGGCGGCGATGCGCGAGATGGGCTGGGACAGCGGCCGGCTGCGCAGCCCGCTGACCGAGATGACGCCTCCCGAGGTCGCGCGGCTGCGCGACATGCTCGCGACGGTCTATCCGTCGCTGCCCGTGGCATGACGAGAACCCATTCCATTTTGGCATCCGAACGGCCCAACAATGAATTTGTCTTATGGGCATGCCACCCCGAATATCGAAACGAGGCCGAGGGGAACAAGGCCGAGTGTCGCAGAACATGAACCGGACTCCAACGGAGGGAATACAATGAGAAAGACGATAATGTTCGGCCTCGCCGCCTTGGCGACGACGTTCGGGGCTGGCTTCGCGCAGGCCGGCAAGCTCGACGAGGTGCGCGAGCGCGGCCAGCTCCGTTGCACGGCGCACAACGGCAGCCAGCCCGGCTTCGCCCAGATCGACGCGGCCGGCAACTGGTCGGGCTTCGACATCGACATGTGCCGGGTCTTCGCCACCGCGATCTTCGGCGACTACAAGGACCATCTCGACCTGGTCCCGATCAGCTGGGCGCAGCGCTGGACGCTGCTGCAGTCCGGCGAACTCGACGTGGTCATCAAGCAGAGCGGATGGACGCTGTCGCGCGACACCGAACTCGGCTTCAACATCACCCGTCCCTATATCGTCGGCACCTTCCAGGTGCTCACGCCGAAGTCGCTCAACGTGACGTCGGTTGCCGAGATGGATGGCGGCTCGATCTGCGCGCCCGCGGGCACCACCAACGAGCGCGTGATCTCCGCCTACGCCAAGAACAAGGGCATCAAGATCGAGCTGGTCTCCATGGAGAAGTGGGAGGAGCTGCTCAATGCCTACTTCGAAGGCCGATGCGACGGCATCGTCGGTACCGCTGCAACGGTCGCCGTTTCGCGCATGAACGCCAAGAACCCCGACGAGCACATCATCCTGCCGGACGTCCTCTCGGTCGAAGGCCAGAGCTGGTTCGTCAAAGGCGGCGACGATCCGTTCTTCGACCTCGCCAACTGGGCACTGAACGCGCTCTGGATTGCCGAGCAGGAAGGTATCACGAGCCAGAATGTCGACGAGTTCCGCGCCAATCCGACGAGCCCGGATGTCGCCGTCCTGCTGGGCGCGACGCCCGGCGTCGGCAAGCGCTTCGGCCTCCCGGACGACTGGGCCTACAACGTCATCAAGATCAACGGAAACTACTCCGAGATCTGGGAGCGCAACATCGGCATGGGTTCGCCCTTCAAGCTCGAGCGCGGCATCAACGCGCTGTGGAAGAACGGCGGCGTCCACTTCCCCGTGACCTTCGACTGATCGAGACGGTTCCGCCCGCTCGGGGCGGGGCCATCTGCCTGCACGGGCGCCCTGGCGTTGACCCTGCCGGTCGTTTGCCCGAAAGGTCCGATGCGTTGCCCCCGGCCTTGCTGAAGCCATGTCCATCGCCGAAAGAACGTCCGACATTCCGGTCCGCGGCCCGAGCGGCCACAGGACCAAGGTGAACCATTTGCCGATCCTGAGTTCGACCAGAAGCCGCAGCCTGATCCTGCAAGCGGGCTGCGTCGCGGCGGTGCTCGCGGTCGTCGCCGGCCTCGCAATGACGGCGCACAGGCGCATCACCGAGGGCGGCATGGCCTCGGGCTTCGACTTCCTGTTCCGCGCGACAGGTTGGGATCTTGGCTTCTCCGTCATCCCGCTGACGTCGCTCGACCCCTACTGGAAGGCGTTTCTCGCCGGCGCGCTGAACACGCTTTTGCTCGGCGTCACCGCGCTGTCGCTCGCCACGCTGATCGGCGTTGTGATCGGCGGCATGCGCACCTCGCGCAACCAGCTGACGAGCCTTGTCGGGCGTACCTATGTCGACATCTTCCGCAATATCCCGATGATGTTGCAGCTTCTGCTGTGGTATAAGCTCCTTGGCTCGCTGCCGAGTCCGCGCGCGGCGCTGAATTGGGGCGACTGGCTGTTCCTCAGCAATCGCGGCATCTATCTCGCCGCGTTCAACATCACGCCGCTCGCCACATTGGCGCTCCTTATGCTCGTGGCCTTCGCACTGGTCGCTGCCTTCTGGGCGCTGGCGTCGCGCCGCATCTCGGCCGGCATCGGCGCGCGCCTGCTTCGCGTCGGCCTGATCTGGCTCGCCCTGCTGGCCGTCGCGATGGTCCTGTTTCGCTTCGGCCGCATCCCCGAGACGCCGCTGATTGACCTGCCGCAGGCGCGGGGCCTCAACATCCGCGGCGGGCTGCGCGTCTCGCCAGAGCTGCTCGCCTGCATCATCGCGCTGGCCGTCTATGGCGGCGCCTACATCGCCGAGATCGTGCGCTCCGGCTTCAACGCGGTCGATCCGGGCGTGATCGAGGCGGCCAAGGCGCTGGGCCTGCGCAACTTTTCCGTACTGACGCTGATCCGTCTGCCGCTGATGCTGCGCGCCGCACTGCCGACGCTGATCAACCAGTATGTCTGGCTGATGAAGGCCACGACCATCGGCATCGCGGTCGGCTTCGCGGATCTGTTCATGGTCGTCTCGAGCTCGATCAACCAGAGCGGCCAGGCGTTCGAGATCATCGCGATCTTCGTCGTCGCCTTCCTGACGATCAACTACAGCATCTCGTTCATCCTCAACCTGGTGAACCGCGCCATCGCGCTCAAGGGCACGCAGTTGCGCTCCTCCGGGCGCGGCGAGGCGATCCGGAAGCTGATGCCCGAGAGCCTCGCCGAGTTGCGCCGCGTCTATTTCGGCAACCTGCGCCAGATTGTCGTGACCGTTGGCCTCGGCGTGCTTCTGGCCTGGGGGCTCGCCCGCCTGCTCGAATGGGCGGTCTTCTCCGCTGTCTGGAACGCCGATGGTCGCGATCTGTGCCTCGCCGAAGGCGCCGGCGCCTGCTGGTCGGTGATCGCCGCGCGATGGCGACTTATCCTATTCGGCCTTTACCCGCAGGCCGAACTCATCCGCTCGGCGCTCGCAACAGGCGTCCTGCTGCTGATGATGGGCCTGACGGCATGGCCGCGGATGTGGAGCCTGCAACGCATCGCCTTCGTCTGGCTCGGCGGCTTCGCAGCCTTCTTCGTCCTGATGGGTGGCGGCGTCTTCGGCCTTACCGCCATTGCTGTGCGCGATTGGGGCGGCCTGACGCTCACCCTGTTCATCTTCGTGTCCGTGGTCGCGCTCGGCATGCCGCTCGGGCTGGGGCTCGCGCTGCTGCGTCGCTCGAGGCTCGGCATCGTCTCGCGCTTCGTGGCCGTGCTGATCGACGTCACGCGGTCGCTGCCACTGCTGGCGCTGATCTACACCGCGGCCATCGTCCTGCCGTTTGCACTGCCGGACTGGTTGCAGGGCGAGAAGCTGTGGCGGGTGATCGCAGCCTTCGCGCTGTTCTACGCCTGCTACCAGGCTGAGATTTTCCGCAGCGGATTCCAGTCCGTCCCCGTCGGGCAGGAGGAAGCCGCCAAGTCACTCGGCCTTGGCTATGTCGACAGGATCGGCAGTGTGCTCCTGCCGCAGGCGTTCAGGATCACTCTGCCCGCCACGATCAACCAGCTCGTCATAACCTTCAAGGAAACCTCGCTGGTCACGATCATCGGCTTCTTCGAGATCCTCGCCTCGGGCGCGGCCGCCTTCGGCAACCCCGAATGGAGCTTCGCCTATCTCGAGGTGTACGTCTTCGTCGGCGCGATCTACTTCTTCTTCGTCACGCTGATCTCCCGTTTCGGCGCCGCCCTCGAGCGCCGCATGAACGTCGCCTGAAGGAGCAGAATATGGGCGAGACCCCGGCCGTCAGCATCCGGCACATGGACAAGTTCTATGGCATCATGCAGGTGCTGAACGACGTCAACCTGGACGTCGCGCACGGCGAGAAGGTGGTGATCTGCGGTCCGTCGGGTTCAGGCAAGTCGACGCTCATCCGCTGCATCAACCGGCTGGAGGAACACCAGCGCGGCACCATCCGTGTGCTCGACCACGAGCTGGACGATAACGTCGCCAACATCGACGCGATCCGTTGCGATGTCGGCATGGTGTTCCAGCATTTCAACCTGTTCCCGCACATGACGGTGATGGAGAACTGCACCCTGGCGCCGATGCGGGTGCGCAAGATCACGCGCCGCGAGGCGGAGGAGCGCGCGATGGTGTTCCTGAAGAAGGCGCGTATCGACACTCTCGCCGACCGCTATCCCGGCCAGCTCTCGGGCGGCCAGCAGCAGCGCGCGGCGATCGCGCGCTCGCTCTGCATGCAGCCGTCGATCATGCTGTTCGACGAGCCGACCTCCGCGCTCGACCCGGAAACGATCTCGGAAGTGCTGGATGTGATGGAGCGGCTCGCTGCGGACGGCATGACGATGATCTGCGTCACGCACGAGATGGGCTTCGCCCGCAAGGTCGCCGACCGCGTGATCTTCATGGATGGCGGGCGGATCGTCGAGGAAGCCGCCCCCGAGGAGTTCTTCTCGGCGCCCAAAAGCGCACGCGCCCAGAGCTTCCTTTCATCGGTGCTCGGCGGCCACGCCTGAACCTCAACGGAGACAGCGCCGGAGCACGCGCCTAGGCCCGTTCCGTCTTCCCCTGCCGGGCTTCAGCGCATGGACAGGGCCGCTCCGCTTAGTTCAAGGCCTTCCGCGTGGACACCAACTTCAGCCGAAATTCGATATGGCACGGCACGCGGGGCCATGTCAGATTGGGTTCGGGCGCGCCGTGGAGCGTATTGGACTTCAGGTGCCGCCTGCCAAGGGAGGTGATTTGAGGTTCGGCTCCTGAGGCCCGCGCAGTTGATGATATTTTCTCTGAAAGTAGACGAGACCAGCCGGCGCCTCGCCGAGGCCCACATCGAGCACTTCGCACAAGAAGATCGTGTGGGTTCCAACCTCCAGGGTCCTTGTGATCTTCGTGTCGAAGCAGGCGACGGCTTCCGGCAGGGCGGGCGCTCCCGAAACCATCGTGCGCCATTCGCAGGTCTTGAAACGCTGCTCCATGTCCAGGTCGGTCATGCCGGCGAAGATTCTCGACAGATCCTGATGGCTGGCAGCCAGCACGTTGACGCACAGCGATCCGTTGGCGACGAAGAAATCGCGAAGGGCGCTTGCCCGTTTCATGCAGACAAGAAGGGTCGGTGGTGCGTCCGTCACGCTGCAGACCGACGACGCGGTCAGTCCGAACATGCCCGCCGGTCCATTCGTGGTGACGATGTTCACGGCCGCGCCGAGCCGCGCCATGCCGTCTCGAAATGCCTGTGAACTTGCCCTCGTCATTGCCGTGTCTCCTGCCGAACCGCCCGGCAGCAATGTCCCAGCATTTCGCGGCCTGGGTAAAACGACATATTTGCATTGGCCCATAAGGATAAGGAATTGCGATGCGTCGCTTCATACCTTCGATAGGCTCGCTGGTCGCGTTCGAAGCCGTTGCAAAGCATCTGAGCTTCAGCCGCGCGGCCAACGAACTCGCCCTGACGCAGAGCGCCGTGAGCCGCCAGGTCAAGCTTCTGGAAGACCAGCTGAACGTGAGACTTTTCGAACGCCTGCCGCACAGCCTGATCCTGACCGAGGCCGGCCAGAAGTTCCTGCCGGAGGTTGTGGAGGCGCTCGAGATGCTGACGAGTTCGACCGCCAACATGGTCAATTTCCAGCACGGGCGAAGCGTCATCCGGATCAGTTGCACGCCCACGCTGGCGTCGCGCGTGCTCGTTCCGGCGCTTGTCACGTTCCACCGGCTTCATCCGAACATCACGGTCGACCTGGTCACCCGCAGCGCCGCATTCAATCTCGTCGAGACCAATCTCGACATGGCGATCAACATGGGGAACGTGCCATGGCCGGGTACGACCGCAGACCCGATCTTCACGACCACGGCGGCGGTGGTGGGCAGCAGGAATTACCTGAGGCGAGCGGGTATATCCACGCTGACCGACATGGCCCGCGCCAACCTCATTCATATCTCGGCACTGCCGGGCGCATGGCAGCAGTGGCTGACAACGGCAGGCGTCCAGCACCCGACCCCGATGGCCGGGTGGCATCTGGAGCAATTCCAGTATGGCGCGGATGCGGCCGTCGCTGGTTACGGCCTCGCGCTCCTGCCGCGACTGTTCGTCAAGACGGAACTGGAGCGAGGCGAGCTACAGGAAGTGTTCGCCGGCAAAGTTGCTATGGATTTCACCTATCTGCTCATTTTGCGGCCAGACCGGCGGAGCTCCGAGGCCATCTCGACTTTCAGGAAATGGATTTTGAATCAAGGGTTTGAGTAGAGTCCAGCAACCCTCTTCCTGACCGCTCATCTCGTATTCTGAATTGAAATAGGCGTATGCAAATTGGTTGATTGAAGCCGGTTTCATGTTGCGACAGCATTTCCTCATCGAACGCCGCACGGACAATTCGATCGTCGCGGCCAGCCGCAGAGCGAGGAATATGATGCTGGACAAGCCGCGTAAGGAACCCACGAAGACGATCGCGGATCTTGTGGAGGCAGCGCGTTGGGTCAGGGCCGAGTTCCGCAAAACCGCCGCCCAGGTCGACCGTGACGGAAGCTATCCCGCAGACAATATGAAGCTGATCCATGAGGCAGGGCTTAACGCAATCGCGCTCCCGGTCAGCCTCGGTGGATTGATCGGCCCCAACACGCTCGAGCATATCGAAGGCATAACCGAGATCTTCCTTGAGCTTGCCGCCGGCGAAAGCTCCACCGCGCAGATCTTCAACGTGCATCGCGGCCTCTGCTTCGACCTGATGGCGAGCAACAATCTCGCACCTGCGCGCAAGGAGAGCCTCCTGCGCGAGATCCTCGACGATGGCGTGCGTTTCTGTTCGCCGGCCGCCGAGCCGACCAAGAAGCGGTTCAGTTTCCAGATGAAATGCACGCCGGTCGATGGCGGCGTGCGGCTGACCGGGAAGAAGTATTTCGCCACCGGCTCCGAGGGCGCTCGCTATGGCGTCGCGCCCGTGCTGATGGACGGTTTTCCCTCCGTCGAAGAGGGTGGCCTTCACTGGGCGCTGATCGATCTCGAAAGCGAAGGCGTCACCATCAATCACGATTGGGACAATATGGGCCAGCGTGCGACGGGAAGCGGCTCGGTTACCTTCGAGAATGTCTTCGTGCCGGACGGCAGCCACTGGCAAGGCAAGGACGGGCGATCAGACCCTTCCGCGACCAACAGCGTCAGCGGACCCGCGACCCAGGTGGTGATGTCGGCGATCATCCTGGGCATGGGATACGGCGCGCTCGAAGAGATGTGCGACTATGTTCGCACCCGCGTTCGGCCTTTCAACCCCGAATGGAAGGATGCGACGGAAGATCCGATCATGCAGTTCCATGTCGGCCGCATCTCAAGCCAGCTGAATGCGGCGCGGGCGGCGAACCGCGAAGCCGCGCGCGCGGTTGCCGCCTTCTCCGAGGGGATTGGCAAGCGGGCCGACGTTTCCCTCGCCATGATGCAGGCCAAGGTCGCGATCGTGGATGCGGCGCTGACTGCGTCCAACGATCTGCACCGCCTGTGCGGCGGCATGTCCACCTCAAACACGTTCCGCTTCGATCGGTTCTGGCGCAACGCCCGCACGCTCAGCACGCACGATTCCCAGGACGTGAAGCTCAGGCAGATCGGCGGTTACGTGCTGGGCGGCGTCGAACCGCCTGCGAACTACGTGACCTGATTGCCTTTTCGCCGAAGGCGTTCGCTCGGGAGGAGCAGACTCAGCTGACGATAGAAGGACCCTGCCGTGAACATGAACATTGCAAGACCCGTCGACGGCATCGAGACGCTCGAACATGCCACGCAGAGGCATTCGGGCGGCGCGGCGGTGGAGTTCCGAGAGGTCACGAAGAAATACGGCGAGGTCGCCGCCGTCTCGTCGCTCGACCTGACGATCGAACCAGGTGAATTCCTGACTCTGCTGGGACCGAGCGGATCGGGCAAGTCCACCCTGCTCATGCTGCTGGCGGGTTTCGAATATCCGACCTCGGGCTCGATCAAGGTTGCCGGGCGCGACCTCAATCGCGTCCCGCCACATCGGCGCAACCAAGGCGTGGTCTTCCAGAGCTATGCCCTGTTTCCCCATATGACGGTCCGCCAGAATCTCGCCTATCCGCTGGATGCGCGTGGCATGGCCGACAAGGACAAGAAGCAGATGATCGGCAATGCGCTGGAAAAGGTGCGCATGTCGAGCTTTGTTGACCGGTTCCCCTCGCAGCTCAGCGGCGGCCAGCAGCAGCGTGTCGCCCTGGCGCGCGCCATCGTCTCCAACCCGCCACTTCTGCTGATGGATGAATCGTTGAGCGCGCTGGACCGGAACCTGCGCGAGGAGATGCAGATTGAGCTGAAGATCCTTCACGAGGAACTGGCAACGACGATCGTCTACGTGACGCATGATCAGGGCGAAGCGCTGACGATGTCGGACCGGATCGCGGTGCTTCACAACGGCGCGCTCGTGCAGCTGGGGCGGCCGAAGGAAATCTACGACGACCCGGCGAACGGCTTCGTTGCGCGCTTCATCGGGGAATCGGTGTTCATTCCCGCCGTGGTGGCAGGCAGGGAAGGCGGCGCGTTCGTTCTCAGAACAGCGACAGGTGCGGTGCTTCACATATCGACCGGCAAGAAACTGGAGATGGGAGCTCCAGTCCAGGCCATGGTTCGACCCGAAGCAGTCGTCATCGCACTGCGAGCGAGCGCCGCGCCGCCGGGCATGAAGAGGATGCTCGACGGGACCGTTGTCCGATCGATCTTCATGGGCGGGAGCTTTCGCTACTGGATCGACTGCGGCGGCCTCGAAATACGCTGCCAGACACCGTCAACAGCCGCACATCAATCACTCGAAACCGGAGAAAAGGTCGGGGTCTGGATGCACCCCGAGGACGTGAAAATCGTGAACGACTGAAATCAGCGTCAAATAAGAAGAGTGGGAACAAAAAGATGAAACTCAAACTGTCCAGCGTCGCCCTGGCGCCACTGCTGCTGGCCGCTCCCTTCATGGCACTGCCGGCAAATGCCCAGGACCTCATTATCATGATCAGCGGCGGCACCTTTGCCGACGCACAGATCGAGGCGTTCGTGAAGCCTTTCGAGGCGGAGACGGGCCTCAGCGTGCGTGCGATCAAGTCCGAGGTGCCTGCCAACAAGCTCAAGCTCGCGGTTGAATCGAACACGATCGATTTCGATCTCAGCCTCAAGACCGAGGCCGATGGCATCATGCTGAACAAGCTCGGCTATCTCGAGCCGATCGACTACAGCGTCTTCGACAAGAAGGAACTCGAAGGCATCCCCGAGGGCCTGCGTCCTTCGTGGGGCGTCGGCAACATCACCGCATCGTTCATCCTGTCCAGCAGCACCGAGGCTGAGAAGCGGCCGACAAACTGGGCGGAATTCTGGGATGTGGACGGCTTCCCCGGCAAGCGCACGCTGCAGGCATTCATCGGCGTGCAGGGGCCGCTGGAGGAAGCGCTGCTGGCGGACGGCGTTGCGCCGGAAAATCTTTACCCGCTCGATGTCGACCGTGCCTTCACCAAGCTGGACAAGATCAAGCCGCATATCCGCAAATGGTGGACGTCCGGCAACGACGCGCTCCAGCTGTACAACACCGGTGTCGCGGACATGGGGATGAATTTCGACGGTCGCGTCTATGCGCTCCAGCGCGAAGGGCAACCTTTTGACCTGACGTTCAACCAGGCCAAGTATTACGCCGTCCACTGGACGATCCCCAAGGGAGCGCCGCACAAGGACACGGCGCTGAAGTTCATCGAATTCGCGACGCGTGCCAAGCAGCAAGCCAAGATGGCTGAGATTTCCGGCTTCGCGCCGGCCAACACCGCTGCGATGGCCTTCCTGCCTGAAGACAAGGCACGCCGGCTCGTGACCTATCCGGAAAACCTGAAGACGGCCTACAAGCTGAACGGCGAGTGGTATGCCCAGGTCGACGAGCAGGGCCGCTCCAACGCCGAGAAGCTGCAGGAACGCTGGAACGTCTGGCTGACCCAGTGAGATGACAGTGCGGCTCCGCATCGCGAAGCCGCACTGAGGTCGCGCCGTAGAGCCGCAACTCGCGCTCGACGGCATGAAGCGAACACCTTGCCGGGACCGACAGTCATGAACAGCTCATTCTCGCGGGCCGCCAACGTCCTTTTTCTGCCCGGCGTCATCTTCATGGCGCTTCTTTTCCTCTATCCGCTGCTGCGGATGGCGGCGATCAGCACCGGCTTCCCGGACTTCAGCGCTGAAAGCTATGCGCGTTTCTTCACAATCCCGTCCTATGTCGAGACCCTGTTCCGCACCTTTATCGCGAGCACGATCGTCACCTTCTCCTGCCTTGTGCTGGGATATCCGACGGCGATGTTCCTTGCGCAGGCGCGCGGGCAGAAGAGAGGCATTCTCTTGGCCTGCGTGGTGCTGCCATACCTGACCAGCCTGCTGGTGCGCACATATGCGTGGATGGTGATCCTGAACGACACCAGTCCGCTGAACACATTCCTGATCTGGCTCGGCGTCATCGATCAGCCGCTCGGCCTGCTGTTCAGTACGACCGGGGCGCTCATAGGCATGGTGCACATCATGCTGCCGGCGATGATCCTGCCGATCTACGCGATCCTGCAGGGCATGGACCCGGCACAGATGCGCGCGGCGAAGGCGCTTGGGGGAGGACCTGCGCGGGCCTTCTTCAAGGTCTACCTGCCGCAGAGCCTGCCTGGCATCCGGTCGGGCGCCACACTGGTGTTCGCGCTGTCGCTCGGCTTCTACATCACGCCCGCTGCGCTCGGCAGTCCGAGCGACCTGATGCTGTCCAACCTGATAACGGCCGTGCTCAACAGCGCGCTCGACTTCCGCTTCGCATCGGCGATCGCGATCATCCTGCTGGCATGTACGCTCGCGGCCTATGGTGTGGTCGGCCTGTTCGGCACGCGCTCAAGGAATGGCAGCGTGCTGATCTCGCGCATGCCCCAACCGATCGCGACGGCTTTCAGGAAGCTGGTGCCGTTCAGTGGCAACCAGAGGACAGCTCGCCGCTGGGCGGCGAACGTCGGACGCGAACAGAGCTGGGAGGGAACGGGTTCGCGCGCCCTCGCAGCCTACGGATATCTGGTGCTGTGTTTCCTGGTACTGCCAAGCATTCTCGTCGTCATCATGTCTTTCTCCGGCGAGCGCATCCTGAACTTCCCGCCGCGCGTCTGGTCGCTGCGCTGGTACGAAGTCCTGTTCACCGACCCGTTGTGGGCCGAAGCGACCTGGACCAGCCTTCGCGTCGCGGCGGTCAGTACGGTGCTGTCGATGATCATTGGAGGCACCGCGGCCTACGCACTGGTGAGAGGGTCGGCGGCGCTGCGCCCGGGCGTATTTGCGCTGATGCTGGCTCCGATGATCGTTCCTTCCGTCGTCAACAGCGTCGGTCTCTACAGCGTGCTGGCGCCGTGGGGGCTGGTGAACAGGGAGGTCGGGCTGATCCTGGCGCTCACGCCAGGCAGCGTCTCCTATGTCGTGATCATCATGCTGGCGACACTCACGTCGTTCGACCAGCGACTGGAGATGGCCTCGTCCAGTCTTGGAGCAGGGCGAATCAGGACGGCGCTGAAGATCATCCTGCCGATCGTGGCGCCTGGCGCGATTGCGGCGGCGCTGTTCGCTTTCATCCATGCCTTCGACGAAGTGGTGATTTCGTCCTTCATTGCAGGCTCGACCATGCAGACGCTGCCGCTGAAGATCTGGTACGGCATCCAGTATGAACTCGAGCCGGTGATCGCGGCCGTCTCCACGTTGATGATGATCTTCCCCATCATCGCCCTGCCCTTCTTTGGACGCCGCGCGAAAGTCCTGCGCACATGAACATGCGAGAGGTTCCGCCGGACGAAGCACATTCGTCCGGCGCGATGTCGCCGCCGCGCGGCTTCGTCAATTTCGTCCAGCGCCACTTTCACTACGGGTGGCTCATCGTCTTCGCGGGGTTTTTCGCGCAGATGATCTCCAGCCTTTCAATGCAAGGGCTCGCCACCTATGCAACGCCGCTGCGCACGGAGTTCGGCTGGACGTCCGCCCAGACCGCTGTCGGCCGATCGGTGCAGGCGGTGGACTCGGTTCTCGGGCCGGTCAGCGGCTGGCTGGTGGATCGGTTCGGCGCGCGCCGGCTGATGATCGCGGGGACGGTGATCTACCTGGCGGCCTTCGGCGTGCTGGGCACGATGGAGAGCCTGTTCGGCTTTTACGTCGCCTGCCTTTTGATGGGGCTGGCAAACAGCCTGCTTGGTCTTCTGGTGGTGAGCCAGCTCGTCAACAGCTGGTTCGCGCATCGGCGGTCGACTGCCATGGGACTGGCGGTGGCAGGCTTCGCCGTGTCGGGGATCTTTCTCCTGCCGCTGGTGGTCTTTGCGCAGGATGTGTTCGGCTGGCGCAACACGGCAATAGGCTCCGGTGTCCTGATCCTGCTGATCGGGTTTCCGGTGATGCTCGCGGTGCGCTCCACTCCGGAAGCGCTCGGGCTGACCGCCTATGGAGGCGAGCCCGGATCGCTGCATCGCTCGCTGCCGCCGGACGCGGGGATTTCGTTCCGCGAGGCGACGGCGAGCAAATCCTTCTGGATCATCACCGCCGCCCTGGCGCTGGCCACGATCCACCAGTCGGCGCTGATCGTGCACCTGTTCCCCTATCTCGAACGGGTCGAGAACCGCGAGATGGCCGGGCTGCTGCTTGCCGAGGTCAATGTGTTCAACCTGGCCGGTCGTGTCTTCGGCGGCATGTTGGGCGACCAGATGCGGAAGGGTCGCCTTCTGGCGATGGGTGCATTCGCTTCGTCTCTGGGGCTCATCATGCTGTCCTTATGGGACGCGCAGTTGGTCCTGTTCGTGTTTCCGGCACTCTTCGGTTTCAGCTGGGGATGTCGCACCGCCGTATCGAATGCGCTCCTCGGCGAATATTTCGGACGACGCGCATTTGGGAAGATTGCCGGTCTCGCTCAGACATTCGTGTCGGTTACCGCCATCGTCAGCCCGCTCGTGATGGGCATCGCAATCGACCGGGCGATCACGTATCCGACTCTCTTCGCCATGCTTGCACTGTGCACGGCCGTTTCCGGCATCCTCTTCTGGAGCGTGCGGCGCTGATACGGAAAACAGGTCAATCCGGTACGGTGCGTCATGCGTCAACCGCCGCCTCTTCATGGGCCCCTCGAATCACTACGAGGGCGAGCCTCTTTGAGCCTTCGCGCAGAGGGGCGGGGTCTTTGTCTCAGGTTTGATCCGCATCAAGGAGGGAGGGCACCAGAGGGAGTTTGCTGAAATTCATGCTGGATTGAGCAGGATAGGGCGAAGCGAGGCAAACGAAGCGTTTCCCAAACGCGATCGGCCAAGCAACGGACCGGGATCGGCGAAGACGTCCGGCAGGCAGTTCCGCTGTCCTCCGGCTCCAGCGCCTCTGGGGAGACCCTAGTGTGGAAGGGCGGTGGCAGCGGTATCTGCGGATAACTTGTCCAACTCCAAGGAGATCAGCCATGGCCAAAGCCGCCACCAAACTACCTGTCACCAAATCCGACGTCCCCGCGAAGACCGAAGAGCGGATGCCGTTTGAGAACCTGCGCCGCGAGATCGATCGGCTGTTCGACGATTTTCGCCCGTTCGACTGGCGCCTGCCGTCTAGGGTCCTGGGCTTCGAGGTGCCGCGCATCTCCCGCGCTGAATGGCAGGTCGCCCCGGCCATGGATCTCGTCGAGAAGGACGACGCCTACGAAATCACGGCCGAGCTACCGGGCCTCGACGAGAAGAATGTCGAGATCAAGCTCTCCAATCACACCCTGACCATCAAGGGTGAGAAGCGCGAAGAAAAGGAAGACAGGCAGAAGGACTATTATCTGTCCGAGCGCCGTTACGGGTCGTTCCAGCGCAGCTTCCAGCTTCCCGAAGGGGTCGATGCCGACAAGATCGACGCCAACTTCGCCAAAGGTGTACTCACCGTGAAGCTGCCCAAGACGGCTGAGGCGAAGAAGGCGGAGAAGCAGATCGCGGTCAAAGCCGCCTAATGCCTCCCTACATGTCATCGGTGCGCCTCGGGCGCACCGATGTGTCCGCTGAAAGGGGCATCCTGAAATACCCCGCTTCTGCTTTTCTGCGGGCGCGAGGTGAGGAGTTACTCGATTGCGTTGCGGGATCACGCTTTCGGCGAGATGACGTCGAAGGCTTTCTCCTGAACGATACATCGTCCGGGTTGGGTCTTCCCGAGGCCGACAGCTCGTTACCGTCGTCTTACGGTCTCATCGGCCGCAGACGTCCTTAATGGCAGCGGAGCGACACCTTCGCGTCGCCGATGATTTGCGCCCAATCCGCCTGAATGAGAATGCAGGTCAACGAGTATCCCGGCTCGATACCGCGACCGACCGCCTGCCCTTCATCTCCTGCCGGATCAGCCAGATTCCGGGCAGCATCGGCAGCCAGAGCGTGAAGCCGCGCAGGATGAGGGCAGCCGCAAGGCTTGCCTCGAGGCCGCCGCCCAACAGATGCAGCATGGCCGTGCACGTGCCTTCGAACGTGCCCAGACCGAGCGGGATCGGCGAGAGCGTGGCTACCACGGAGGCGAGCATGAAACTCATGAAGATGCTTGCCATGTCGAGTTCCATTCCCACGGCCTTGCCAGCGCACCAGAGCGTTGCCGCATCGAAAAGGAACACGGCGCCTTGAAAACCGACAGCCTGGAAGACGACCTTGCCGTCGCGAAGGATGTCCACCCGAACCTGCTTCAGGACAGTCGCGATCCGCTTCGCTGGCGGCCAGCCCAGAAGGGCATCCGGAATGAAGCCGCCGCGTGAGCGGGTAATGAGAAATATGGCGATGCCCAGGAGCAGGATGACGGCGACAAAGGCGACGGAGAGCGATAGCCACACTCCGTGCAGGTCGCCCACATGCCAGAGCAACAGGAAGGCGACGATACCCGCCAGCAGATAGGCCGCGTAGTAGGACATGGCGGCCACGAGCAGCGCGGTCATCGCTACGGCTGCGTCGACGCCGCGACTGACAAGGCCGCGGATGACCATGATGCTGCCGCTCAATCCACCTGTCGGGAATGCTTGGTTGGCGAAGAGCTCTACGAGGGCCAGGCGCAGAAGACTGGGGAATGAGGCCGTAGCCCCGGTTCGGCGCAGTACGCACCACCACACCCCTGCCGCGCAACAGTAGGTCGCGGCCTGGCAGACCAGGGCGAGAATTAGCCATGGCGGATAGGCCTTCTTGAGAGTGGCGAGAAAGACCTCGACGTCGCTGAAATGCAGAATGAAAGTGACGAGACCTGCGAGTATGAGGAAACCGAGCGCCCAACCGGCCAGAATGCCCCACATCGATCCGCTGGCACGATCCTCCAATCCGGCCAGTTGGTCGGGAGGCGATACAGGTTCCTGAACCGTCAGATTATTGGGCGTCTCGCCATACAATTCTCCCATCGGTCATCCCGCTTCGGTGGCCGTCTCCGTGGCGGCGATCGTCCTGGTTCTGCGTTGAAGCGGCGGAAAATTGTCAGGTGTGATGGTCTCCCTTTCGAGCAGAAGGCGCGCGCCTTCCTTCAGGTCGTCGATACGGGATCGCAGAAGATCCTTGGCGGCGCGATAGGCCTCGTCGATCATCTCGCGTATGGCCAGGTCGACCTCGCGCGCAGTCGCTTCCGAATAGTCCTTCGGATGCAATCGTCCTCCGTCGCCCAGCCATTGCTGCCTTTCTTCCTCAAGCACTGCCTGGCCGACCTTCTCGTTCATGCCGAAGCGCGTCACGCTCTGGCGGGCGACATCGGTCGCTTTGGCGAGGTCGTCCGCGGCCCCGGTCGAGACCTCGCCATAGATGATCTCCTCGGCCGCGCGTCCCGCGAGCAACGCTGTCATGCGTTCCTTCAACTCGCTCGTGGTGATGAGGAAGCGGTCGTCGGTCGGCCGCTGCAGCGTGTAGCCAAGCGCGCCGATCGAGCGGGGGATGATCGAGACCTTGTGCACGGGATCGGTCTTCGTCAGAGTGGCGGCCGCGAGGGCATGGCCCATCTCATGATAGGCGACGCGTTCCCGCTCGTCGGGCTTGAGCAGCCGGCCGCGTCTTTCCGTGCCCGCGACGATGCGCTCTACCGCATTGGTAAAATCATCCATCGTCACCTGGTCCGCGTTGCGTCTCGTGGCGAAGATCGCGGCCTCGTTGACGAGGTTGGCGAGATCGGCGCCGGTGAAGCCGGGCGTGATGCCGGCGATATCGCCGACATTCATCCCGGGAGCCGTCTTTACGGCCTTCATGTGCACCTTGAGGATCGCCTCGCGTCCCTTGCGATCGGGGCGGTCCAGCACCACCTGCCGGTCGAAGCGGCCGGCGCGGGTCAGCGCCGGATCGAGTATCTCCGGTCGGTTGGTCGCGGCCAGGAGCACGATGCCGACGCGGGGGTCGAAACCGTCGAGTTCCGACAGAAGCTGGTTGAGCGTCTGTTCCTTCTCGTCGCCTCCGCCATAGCCCGAGAACGGGGTGCGCGCCCGGCCTAGCGCGTCCAGTTCATCGATGAAGATGATGCAGGGCGCGGCCTTGCGCGCCTGTTCGAACAGATCGCGCACGCGGGCAGCTCCTACGCCGACGAACATTTCGACGAACTCTGATCCGGAAATGGAGAAGAAAGGCACCTTCGCCTCTCCCGCGACCGCACGGGCCATCAGAGTCTTGCCGGTGCCGGGAGGCCCGACCAGCAGGATGCCCTTGGGAATCCGCGCGCCGAGGCGGCCGTATTTGTCCTTGTCCTTCAGGAAGGACACGATCTCCATTAATTCGACCTTGGCCTCGTCGACGCCGGCCACGTCATTGAACGTCACGCCGGTTTCGCGCTCGACATAGACCTTGGCCTTCGACTTGCCGATATTGATCAGCCCGCCCATGCCCTGCCGGTCGGCGATGCCGCGAAACAGGAACATCCAGAGACCGAAGAAGATCAGCGCCGGCAGGACCCAGGACAGGATCGTGGTCAGCCAGTTGCTGTCCGTGCCGCCCGTCACCTTCACGCCGGCCTTCTCGAAGGCGGCCGCGGCATTGGGATCGACCCGTGCGGAAACGAAGACGGTCTTGCCGTCCTGCGGCTCCTTGAACTGGCCCTGGATCATCGTCTCAGTGATGGTGACGGATGCGACCTTGCCTTGCTCCACCGCATGCATGAGGTCGCTGTAGGAAAGCTGGGCGATGTCGCGATAGCCGAGCCACAGCTGGAAGAGGCTGAACAGAAACAGCGCGACGACAATGTAGCCGATGTTGAATGTGTGCTTCTTGTTCATCATTCCGCCTGTCTGGTTGGCTGTCGGAAACCCGGTCGTATCTTCCATCCGGCGTTCCCAGCAGCCTTGATGCCGATCAATAAGCCCTCGGCCGCGGCGCGATGACCGCCGCTGGCGTTCAAGGACGTCTCCTCCTCGTCGCATGCCGGCGCTCGCGGGCGAAGAACCAGTGCTTCGTTGCTTCCGAGGCGACGAGATAGGCGAGGGTGATTACCATAAGGCCGGCCGTGACGGAGGCCGGCAGGGGCACGAAGCCGAACCAGTCCGCGCCCGGCAGGTAGGGAATGGCGATGGCGAAGAGCCCGACCGCCAGCGTGAGCCAGGACAGCATCGCGCTTGGGCGGCTGCGCCAGAACGCCTTGCGGGTGCGCACGATAAGCACGATCGCGAGTTCGGTGATCAGCGATTCCACGAACCATCCCGTCTGGAAGATCTGCTCGGTCGCGCTCGCGACGAGGATCAGGAAGCCGAACGTCACGAAATCGAACGCGGAGCTGACGAGCCCGAACGCGACCATGAACCGGCGGACATATCCGATGTTCCAGTGCTGCGGGGTCCGGGTCTGGTCGGGATCGACCCTGTCCGTCGCGATCGCCAGCGATGGCACGTCGGACAGGAAGTTGTTGAGCAGGATCTGCGGCGCGAGCAGCGGCAGGAAGGGCAGCGCCAGCGAGGCGAAGGCCATCGAGATCATGTTGCCGAAATTGGCGCTGGTGGTGATGGCGATGTATTTCATCGTGTTGGCAAAGGTGGCGCGGCCGTCGTCCACACCGCGCAGCACGACGTCGAGGTCGCGCTTGAGCAGGATCATGTCGGCGGCCTCGCGCGCCACATCCACCGCGCCGTCGACGGAAATTCCGATATCGGCCTCATGCAGCGCCGGCGCGTCGTTGATGCCGTCGCCGAGATAGCCGACGACATGGCCTCGCCGCCGCAGCGCCGCGATGATCCGCTCCTTCTGGTTCGGGTCGATCTCCGCGAAGATGTCGGTTCGCGCGGCGCGGCCGAACAGGCCTTCCTTGGTGAGCTTCGCAAGCTCGCCGCCCGTAAGGAGGTTGTGGTGCGGCAGTCCGATGGTCTCTGCCAGGTGCGCAGCGACGTAGCGGTTGTCGCCGGTGATCATCTTCACCTTGATTCCCCGGGCGCCCAGCGACTTCAGTGTCTCGGCCATGCCAGTCTTCGGCGGATCGAGGAAGAGGAGGAAACCCGCGAACGAGAGCTCCCGCTCGTCGTCGCGGCCGTAGGAGCTTTTCGCCGGCAGATGGCGGATCGCGAGCCCAAGCACGCGGTAGCCTTGCGTACTCCAGCTGCGCATCCGATCGTTGATCGCATTGGCCCGTGTCTCGTCCAAAGGCCGGGTTTCACCCTCTTCGATCACGGAAGAGCAGACATCTAGAACGTTTGACACAGCGCCCTTGCAGATCATCAACACCTCCGGCGACGAAGGTTCGCGCACTATGATCGACAACCGCTTGCGGACGAAATCGTAGGGGATCTCGTCGACTTTGGTGTAGTCGCCCAAGCGGTCGCCGTCTGTCTTTCCGGAGGCGATGGCTTCGTCCAGCGGGTTGGCCATTCCCGCCTGCAACGTCGCATTGAGCAGCGCCCAGAGCCGGACCCGCGCCGAGTCCGCCCCGTCGGCGTCCATGCAGCCGTCGAGCCGGATGACGCCTTCGGTCAGCGTCCCGGTCTTGTCGGTGCACAGAAGGTCCATGCTGCCGAGGTTCTCGATCGCGTCGAGCCGGCGCACGATGACGCCGTTGGCTGCCATGGTGCGGGCGCCGCGCGCCAGCGTGACGCTGATGATCGCCGGCAGCAGTTCGGGGGTCAGGCCGACGGCGAGGGCGAGCGAAAACAGAAGCGAGTCCACCGCCGGCCGGTCGAGCAGGAGGTTGGCGAAGAAGACCAGGATCACGATCGCCAGCATGATCTCGGTCATCAAATAGCCGAACCGGCGGATGCCCCGCGCGAATTCGGTCTCGGGCGCCGTATGGGCGATCGTAGCGGCGATGCCGGCGAATTCCGTATTCGATCCGGTGGCCACTGCGAGCATCGTCGCGGTACCGCTGCGCACCGACGTGCCGGTGAAGACCGCATTGCTGCGCTGGCCGATCTGCGCGTCCGGCGCCGAGACCCCCGGCGCCTTGACGACCGGGAACGTCTCGCCCGTGAGCGCCGACTCGCTGACGTTGAAATCGCGCGCTTCGAGGAGGATGCCGTCGGCAGGCACGAGATTGCCTGCGGAAAGCCTGACCACGTCGCCGGGCACGATCTCCTCGGCTGCGACCTGCGTCTCGCGTCCGTCACGCAGCACAAGGGCCTTGCGCCCGATCCGAGCCTTCAGCGCCTCCATGGCGCGCGAGGCGCCATGCTCCTGGGTAAAGGAGAGGATGCAGCTCGCCAGCACGATCACCCCGATGATGGCGGCTTCGCTGCCTTCGCCGACGAAAGCGGAGACGACCGCCGCGAAGATCAAGATCAGGACAAGCGGGCTGCGGAACTGCCGTATGAGCGTGCCGACGGCCGTACTGGCGGCTCTGGTGCCGATCCTGTTCAGGCCCGCTTCACGCAATCGGACCCCGGCCTCGTCGGCAGAAAGCCCTTTGGGCTGAGATCGCAGATCCGTCAGGAGCTTCTTCGACGGTATCGACCAGTAGGACGACCCGGCATGTCCTGTCTGTCGCGATGAAAGTCCGGACTGCATTGGCCTCTCTCAGGGCGGACTTTCGTGGTCTTCTTCCGCAATCTATCCGCACACATCCGGAAGAAAAGTCCGAGGCTGTCGTCAGCTCGACATGAAACGATTGCGTCCGACTTCGTCGAGCAGCGATCGTGTCACCCCTCCGAATGCCCATTCCCGCAGCCGGCTGTGCCCGAAGGCACCGGACACGACCAAGTCTGCCTGGCAGGAGCCGAAGAACTCGAGCAGCTTTCCGCTGTCGTCGGAACCCACGATCACTTCGCTCCGCGCCTTTATGCCATGTCGTGCGAGGAAGGCGACCACGTCCGCCACCCCGTCGCGAGCCCACTCGATGCCCTCGGCGGCCACACGGACCACGGAAACTTCGTCAGCTGACAGAAGCAGCGGCACCGCATCCGCGACCGCGCGCCGCGCTTCCCGTGTGTCCTTCCAGGCAACGACGATCTTCCTGGCCGCTATCTGTTCGGCACCTCCGGCCACGATCAGCAACGGACGTCCCGCCTGCAGGACGACGCTTCCGGGATCGGACACACGATATGTATTGCCCGTGGCCGCCCCCTCTTGCGCCGCCATGACGACGAGGTCGGCCATTCGCGACGAACGGGCCAGGGCGCGCGTCGGGCTTTCGAGGGCGCTGCGCCATTCCGTTTCGATCGCACCGGCAACAAGAGCCTCGAATTCCTCGCGCAGTTTCTTGAAGCTGCTCTCGATCTCGTCCCTCATCTGTTGCCACGCTTCCATCACCAGTCCTTCGCCGCCCGGTCCGGATATCGGAAGGGGCGCATCGGCCGCGCAGAATCCGATCAGGGAGGCGTCCGAACGTTTCGCCAGGTCGGTCGCGGCCTTCACGATCGGTGCGACTGGCCCGTCAATATCGATGTTTACGAGAATGGACCTGTAGGTCATGGGAATGTCCTCATTGCTCATGCTGCGAAGACGATAGAAGCCGCCGACAAGAGCACCTTGACGCCGGTCAAAGATGGCTCGCAGTGAACGGATTGGTGTCAACCCGATTCAATTCGGGTCCCTCGCGCGCCGGCGATGATCGCCACGGCATCCTCAAGCCTTCCGATGGCGGCTGATTTGCCGGCTATGCTTGCGAACTCAACCGCCGCTTCAATCTTCGGCCGCATGGAGCCGGCCGCGAAATCGTCCACCGACAGATCGGAGGCCTTCACATGACCAAGCGCATGGGCTTTCGGCGTGCCCCAATCGATATAGACCGCGTCCACATCGGTCAGCATGAGGAGAAAGTCCGCATCGATCTGCCGCGCCAGGAGCGAGGAGGCGAGATCCTTGTCGATGACGGCCTCGACGCCGGTGATGCTGCCATTGTCCAGCTCGACGACGGGGATGCCGCCGCCGCCCGCGCAGATGACGATGACGCCGTGGTCGATCAGGAAGCTGAGCACCTGTGCTTCGAGGATCGCCTCCGGCTTCGGCGAGGCGACGACACGGCGCCATTTGTCGTTGTCCGGCGCAACTTGCCAGCCTCGCTCGGCCCCGAGCTTCCGAGCCGTGGCTTCGTCGTAGACTGGCCCGATCGGCTTCGTTGGCCTGTTGAACGCAGGATCATGCGGATCGACTCTGACCTGTGTCAGAAGCGTCGCAAAGAGGCGGTCCTTCATCACGTTGCCGAGTTCCTGCTGCAGGACATAGCCGATCATCCCGGCGCTTTCGGCATCAAGCACATCGAGCGGAAAGGGCACCTCTGAGGACGCCGCGGCCTGCAGGGCAAGCAGGCCCACCTGCGGGCCGTTGCCGTGCGTGATAACCAGCGAATGGCCAAGGCCGATAAGTTCGGCGAGCACCGACGCAGCCTTCCTGATGTTGGCGCGCTGTCTTTCGGCTGTCATTGGCTCACCCCGCTTGAGCAGGGCATTGCCACCGAGCGCCGCGATGATGCGCATCTCAGCCGCCGATCGTGGCGACGAGGATCGCCTTGATCGTGTGCATGCGGTTTTCGGCCTGGTCGAAGACGATCGATGCCTCCGACTCGAAGACCGCGTCTTCCACTTCCATGCAATCGATGCCGTATTTGCTCGCGATGTGCTGTCCGACCTCCGTCTCGGTGTCATGGAACGCCGGCAGGCAGTGCATGAATTTGGTGAACGGATTTCCGGTGGCCGCCATCAGTTCGCGCGTGACGCGATAGGGCGTGAGCAGCTTGATGCGCTCGCCCCAGCCGCTCTCATCCTCTCCCATGGAGAGCCACACGTCCGTGTAGATGAAGTCGGCACCCTCGACGCTTGCCTTCACGTCCTCGTCGAGCCTGAAGCGGCCGCCGCTGCGTTCCGCAAGTCCCCTGACGTGGGCGACGAACGGGTCCTCCGGCCACAGTTCGCGCGGCGAGGCGATGCGCATGTCCATGCCGAGCTTGGCCGCACCAATGGCGAGCGACTGGGCGACGTTGTCCCGCCCTTCGCCGACGAAGGCGACCGTCATGTCGGACAGGTGCTTGTGCGTAAACTCGCGCATCGTCATGAAATCCGCGAGAATCTGGGTCGGATGCGCCTCGTTGGTCAGCCCGTTGTAGACCGGCACGCCGGCATGGGTCGCCAACAATTCGGCCTGGCGCTGGCCGAAGCCCCGATACTCGATCGCATCGTACATGCGCCCGAGCACGCGGGCAGTATCCTTCATCGATTCCTTATGGCCGATATGGCTTCCCGACGGGCCGATATAGGTCACGTGCGCGCCCTGGTCGTAGGCGGCCACCTCGAAACCGGAACGGGTGCGGGTGGAATCCTTCTCGAAGATGAGGGCGATGTTCCTGCGGGTCAGTCGCGGCACCTCGGTGCCGGCCTGCTTGGCAGCTTTCAGGTCGCCGGCAAGGCGCAGCAGATAGCGAATCTCCGATCCGGAGAAATCGTCCAGTGTCAGCACGTTGCGGCCGTGAAGATTGACAGGCATGTCCATGCTCCTCATTCGCCAGATTGGTTCAAACCGGGTCGCGGGCGATCGGGCAGGTCATACAATGGCCGCCGCCCCGGCCACGGCTGAGCTCTGCGCCTTCGACCGTGATGACCTCGACCCCGGCTCGACGCAGGAGCGTATTGGTGTAGACGTTGCGGTCGTAACCAATGACCACGCCCGGCTCAACGGCGATGACGTTGTTGCCGTCGTCCCACTGCTCCCGTTCGGATTCATAGGAATCGCCACCCGTCGCGACGATGCGCAGCGTCTTCAATCCGAGCGCTTCCTTCACGACCTCGATGAAGGGCTTCGTCTCTTCCACAACGTCGACGGGAGCTTCTCCTTCGCCAGGCCTCAGCGAAAAGGTGCGCAGTCGCTCGACCACCGGCGGATACATCGTCGCCAGATCGCGGTTGCAGAAAGTGAAGATCGTATCAAGATGCATGAAAGAACGGTCGCGCGGCATCAGGGCGGCGATGACCCTGGTTGCCTCGCCGGCTGCAAACAGGCTGCGGGCAAGACCACCGACAGCCTGCGGCGTCGTGCGTTCGCCCATGCCGACCAGCACGACCCCGCCGCCGATCGGCATGACGTCGCCACCTTCCAGGCTCACCCCGGGGCCTGGATTGTCAGGCGAGACGAACGGTAGTCCGGCTTCTCGGAAACGCGGATGGAAACGGTAGACTGCTTCCACATTGGCAGCCTCCGGCTTGCGGGCCGGCCAGTACATAGCGTTGACCGACACCGAACGATAGATCCAGCACGACGAGTCGCGGGTGAAGAGCTGGTTGGGCAGCGGCGGCAGCACAAAGTCCTGGGGCAGCAGCGTTTTGCCCGTGAGGCCGGCGGGCTGGAACGGCAACTCGGCGCGGGCAATGCCGCCGACGAGAAGCGCCGAAAGCTGGTCAGCCGGCATTTCATCGAGCCAGCCGCGCAGCTCGCCGACCATGTCATAGCCGACGACCGAGGCATCGACCCTCCGGTCGAGCAGCCAGTCGCGCGCTTCGGCGTTGGCCATGGTTTCGGAAAGCAGCTCGCCGAACAGGTGTACGACGACGCCGCGCTCGCGAAGCGCATCGACGAAGACGTCGTGTTCCTGGCGTGCGCGCTTCACCCACAGCACATCGTCGAACAGCAGCGCCTTGCAGTTGTCGGGAGTCAGCCGACGAAGGCTGAGATCAGGCCGGTGCACGATCACTTCGCGCAGCCGGCCGACTTCGGAATGGACGCCGAGGGCAGCCATGACGGATCCTTTCAAGACTTGGGGGTTCAGAGCGCGCTGACCGCGCCGGTCCACATCTCGTAGCCGGCGTAGAGGCCCACGGCGACGAGGGCGATGGCCAGCACTGCCTCCACCGGGTGGAAAAGGCGCTGACCATTCTCGCGGCGTGCCCAGACATAGAAGATGATGCCCGGCGCGTAGAGAATGGCGCACATGAACAGATATGACAGGCCGGCGGCGTAGACGAGCCACAGGCCGTAGATCGTCGCGACCAATCCGGTGAGCATCGGGACAGCACGATTCTGGCCCCCACCATAGCTTTCGCCGGTGATCGCCAGCTTGGCCGCGTAGGCGCCGGAGAAGATGTAAGGCACCAGGATGGCCGTGGAGGCGATGAAGAACAGCGCCTGATAGGTGCTCTGTGCGAACAGCGTGATGATCAGGAAGATCTGGACCAGAATGTTCGTGATCAGGAGCGAGGTCGATGGCACGCCCCGCTCGTTCTCGAAGCCGAAGAAGGCAGGCATGGTGCCGTCCTTGCCGGCCACATGGGGAACTTCGGCAGCCAGCAGGGTCCAGCTGAGGAACGCGCCGACGACTGAAACGACGAGCGCCAGGTTGATCAGGATGGCGCCCCACGGCCCGACTACGGCCTCGAGCACGCCTGCCATCGACGGGTTCTTCAACGCGGCCAGTTCGGGCTGGCTGATGATGCCGAGCGACAGCAGCGACACCAGCGCATAGAGCGCAAGGCAGGTGAAGAAGCCGAGCACGGTTGCCGTGGCGATGTCTTTGCGCCGTTCCGCCCGTGCGGAGAACACGCTGGCGCCTTCGATGCCGATGAACACCCACAACGTCACCAGCATGGTGCTCTTCACCTGGTTCATGATCGAACCGAGGCTGGCATTGCCGAGACCGGTGAAGTCCGCGTTGAAGACGTCCACCTTGAACGCCACGACCACGATGCCGATGAAGAGGACGATCGGTGCGATCTTGGCGATCGTGACGATCATGTTCACGATCGCCGCCTGGCGGACGCCTGCCATAACCAGGAAATGAATGACCCAGAGCAGAACGGAAGCGCCGAGCACGGCCTGCCAGGTATTGCCGTCGCCGAAGGCAGGGAAGAAATAGGACAGCGCACTGAAGACGATCACTGCGTAGGAAACGTTGCCGACCCAGGCGCTGATCCAGTAGCCCCAGGCGCTGTTGAAGCCGACGAAGGGCCCGAAGCCGGCCTTGGCATAGGCATATGGGCCGGCATCCAGTTCCGGCTTGCGGGTGGCGAGCGACTGGTAGACGAAGACCAGCGCAAGCATGCCGACCGCCGTGATGCCCCAGCCGATGATGATGGCGAGCGGACCGGCCCCTGCAGCCATGTTCTGCGGCAGGCTGAAGACACCCGAGCCGACCATCGAACCTATGACGAGGGCGGTCAGCGCGCCCAGTCGCAGCCTGCTTCCGCTTGGACTTGAAACAGACGTCGAAGATGCAGAAGAAAAATCTGTGGCAGCCATGATGTGTCTCCCGGAATTCGGCCTTCGCAAAAGGATGAGCCGGATCTGCCCGCATGGCTTTGACGCGCATCAAACATGGCTGCGACGGGGACGCTGATCAGGGTGTTCGCACCATGACTGTGATTCGATTTAGCTGGATGGGACCGCAACAGCGGCACGAGCGCGGCGCGACATCCGCACTCGACAGGTCGAGCGCCGCGAATCCACGCGGCAGCTGATCGAGCTAGGTGGCATCATAGAGGTGGCCGGCGAGATCGGACCATGATCTATGGCGCTGCTCTGGATGGTCGATACGCTTGAGAGCGATGGGGCGAGCCCGCGCGGCGTTTGGACGACGCTCGGCCAGATGGGCTTTCACGGACGAGAAGTGAACCGCCTCGTGTCGTTTCAGAACGACCGGGTGCAGGATGTCGAATGGACAGTTTGCATGCGCGCGACCGATCAGACCCGGAGCACGACATTCCCTATTGTCTTTCCGCCTTCCACCATTTCTTGTGCCTGCGCGATGTCTTCGAAATCCAGCGTCGCAGCGATGGTCGGCCGCAATGTTTCTCGCGAAAGCGCGTAGTTGATGTCGGCGAGGCCGCGTTTCCGGTGGTTTTCGTCTATCAGGAAGATCGGCACGAAACGCAGCGTGCCGGCGGTGAACTGGAGCGGATAGTAGGGAATCGCCGGCGTCGGGGCCGTGGGGGATGAATAGCTGGCGATGATGCCGCCGCGGCGTAAAGTTGCCGCGTCGATGGCGGCATTGGCACCAAAATCCACCTCAATGATTCGATCCACGCCTGAGGGCGTGATCTTCCGGACTTCGGCAACCACGTCGGTGTCATGGCGCATGATGATGTGGGAGGCGCCGGCACGTCTGGCGACATCGGCTTTTTCAGGGCTGCTGACCGTGGCGAGAACGGTTGCGCCGGCCGCCGACGCGAACTGAATAGCCAGTTCGCCCACGCACCCCGCTCCTCCTTGCACAAGTATGGTCTGCCCCTCCACGCTGCCATCGGCAAAGACCGCGTAATGCGCCGTGCAGGCCGGCACGCCGAGACAGGCTCCTGTTTCGAAGGTAATGTTGTCAGGAAGCGGAACGACGAATGGCAACGGCAAGGCCGCGTATTCCGCAGCCGTGCCGCATTCCGGGCTGCCCGCGGAACCGTAGGTGCTGCCGCCCTGGGCGTTGAAGATCCAGACCCTGCGCCCAACCCATGAAGACGCGACGCCTTCCCCCACCGCCTCGATGGTTCCCGCGCCGTCGCTGTGTGGTGTGATCGGCGCCGTGATTGGGGTAGGGTTGCGCCAGCCGGCGCGCTTTTTAACATCGGACGGGTTCACGCCCGAGGCGGCGATCCGCACAAGCACCTCCCCCGGTTTTGCGACCGGCTTGGGCGTTTCAACGATGCGAAGCACGTCGCGTGCGGGCCCGTGCCGACTGTAGATGACCGCTTTCATGCTGTTCGGGCTTCTCCGCATGTTGGCTGTCAGCGACCCAGGGCATAGCCTTGGGTGGAACGGGGATCGGCGCCGGCGCGCAGCATGGTGCCGGTGCGGCTTGCCGCACACAGCCGGCCTTCCGACCAGTCCGCACCGATCTCGACTTCGTGGCCGCGTCTTCGCAGTTCAGCGACCGTATGGGCGGGGAAGCGGCCTTCCACCACCAGCACCTTCGGTCTTGCCGCGCGCGGCCAGAACGAGGCAGGAAAATGTTCGCTGTGCCAGCCAGGCTGTTCGATCGCTTCCTGGAGGTTGAGGCCGAAGACCGCGTGGCGCAGGAATATCTGCAGGCTCCACTGGTCCTGCTGGTCGCCGCCGGGTGTGCCCCAGACCATGTATGGCTCTCCATCGCGAAACGCGATCGAGCTGGACAGGGTGGTGCGCGGACGCTTGCGCGGTGCGAGCGAGGAGGGAAGGCCGCGTTCCAGCCAGAACATCTGCGCGCGCGTGCCAAGAGGAAAACCGAGCGACGGAATAAGGGGCGAACTCTGCAACCATCCGCCGCTGGGCGTGGCCGCGACCATGTTGCCGTGCCGGTCGATCACGTCGATATGCACCGTGTCGCCGCGCTCGGCGACCACGTCGGCCACCGTGGGCTCCCCCGTTCCTGCGACCGTGGGTTCGCCCGCGCCTGCCCCAGACATTTCCTTTCGCCGGCCAAGAGCTTCGAGATGCCGCTGCCAATCCGTGTCGCCCATTCGACCCGACAGCAGTTCGGCAGATGCAGCGTCGTTCACCAGCTTCCTCCGCTCTTCGGCATAGCCGTGTGACAGAAGCAGTTCCGCCGGCACGTCGACGAAGTCCGGGTCGCCGTAAAATGCCTCGCGGTCGGCGAAGGCGAGCTTGGAGCATTCGACGACCGTGTGGACGAACTCGGCGCTGTTGGGCCCAAGCTTTTCGAGCTGAAACCCTTCGAGCAGCGCAAGTTGTTGCAACATCACCGGTCCCTGGCTCCAGAAACCCGGCTTGAAGACCTCGAACTTCCGGAAAGTCGTCGAGACGGGTTGCTCGATCTCCGCGGACCAGCGGGCCATGTCGTCACCGGTCAGCAGGCCACGGTGCGGGTTGCCCTCCGCATCGAGCACGTCGCCCTTGCTGCAGAAGCTGTCGATCGCTTCGGCGACGAAGCCGCGATACCAGGCATTGCGGGCTGCCTCGATCTGGCGTTCACGATTGCCGCCCGCGGCCTCTGCCTCATGCAGGATCCGTTCATAGGTATCGGCGGCCCGCGCATTGGTGTGCAGTCCGCCGCGGCGCGGGGCGTTTCCGCCGGGGATATAGACTGCCGCCGAGCCGGGCCAGTATTTCTCGAACACCGGCCTCATGCTGGCGACGGAGGATTCGATGCGCGGAATGACCGGCACGCCTTTGCGGGCATAGTGGATTGCCGGCTCGAGGATATCCCGCACGGACATTGTGCCATAGTCGCGCAGCAGCAGCATCCAGGCATCGAACGAGCCAGGGACACAGGCCGCCAGCAGTCCGGTCCCGGGAACCAGATCGAGTCCCATGCTCTCGAAGCGTTCTATGGTCGCCGCGTCGGGCGCTACGCCCTGGCCGCAGATCACTTCCGGGCGGTTCTTGCGCCTGTCATACACCATGATCGGCACTTCGCCCGCCGGCCCGTTGAGATGCGGCTCAACCATCTGCAACGTGAAGCCTGCGGCGGCCGCGGCATCGAACGCGTTTCCGCCCCTTTCAAGAATTCCCATCGCGACGGCGCTCGGAATCCAGTGGGTCGAAGCGACCACGCCGAACGTCCCTTCGATTTGCGGCCGCGTCAGGAAGCCGGAATGGGGAGTTGCATTCATGTGGCTAGTCCTTGCCTGCCCGGCCCGGGCTGGTCTTGCTGCCATCCGCAGGTGATGTCGGGAGAGATTGCGAAGCCGGCGTTTCGTCCGACTCATCATCGATGTATTCGAACCAGTCGCCCCAGGTCCAAGAGCTCTTCATCACCTCAGCGAGCTGGAACGTATCAGTGCTGGTCACGTAGGGAGCTGCCTGCGGGATCACTTCACTGACGAAATGATGCAGGTCGCCGATGTCCTTGTGCAGAGACTGGATGCAGACGTCGGCCGGCCCGAAGGAAAGACCGACGAAGCGCACGTTCGGAAACTTGACGAGCGCGTCCGCGGTTTCGCGGACATGGCCCGGCTTCACGCGCATCATGATCATGACGTTCATGCCGACACCAAGCGCAAGCGGGCTGCCGACCACGGTGATGCGAACGAGATCCTCATCCTGCAGGCGAGCGATGCGCATACGCACCGTGCCCTCGGAGATATCGAGCGAGCGCGCCAGCTCCCGGTAGGAAATGCGCCCGTCCCGAGCGAGTGCAGAAATGATCTGCCGGTCCAGTTTATCGATCGCCGCTTTTTTCACACCCACCTCCATCATGGCATCGGTTCTAATGAGGGATGCGCTTTCTCGCAATCTCAAAACTTGACTATGCGTAGGAAATTTGCGCTATTGATGTAATATGCGTAGGTTTCGGCTCCAATTTTTCGCATATCAACAAAGCGCGACATACGCGCCGAATGGGGAAGCGCTCTGCGGGCTCTGGGAATTTCAAGGCACGTCACTTCGAACGCGAATGGAGAAATCATGAGACGCTTGGCGGCTACCGCTCTCGCCCTGATGGGGTCAGCAGCGACAATCGGCGCACTGCATGCGCAAGAACCCGTAGAAATCACGTTCTTCATCTGGGCCGGATCAAATCAGGGTATAGTCCCGATGGAGGTCATCGAAGCCTACAAGGCCAATCATCCGGAAGTCACGATCAATATCCTGGAGTCGAATAACGCGATCACCTATCCGAAAATGGTAGCGGCAAAGCGCACCACTCCGGATGATCCGCTTGTACATTGCGGGTTCTTCAATGTGGACTCCATGACCAAGGGCGATGCGGACGATATGTGGTCCACCATGGACCCGGCGCTCGTGCCGAACATGGAAAAGGTGCTGCCCGGCTTCCGCCGAGCCGGTGACAAGGGCATCGGCTATCAGATGTCGGGCATCGGTATCCTCTACAACAAGGACAAGGTCTCCGAGCCGCCGAAGTCGTGGTCGGTCATGTGGTCTCCCGAAAGCAAGGGCAAGGTCACGATGTTCGACTACGATACGCGCATGATAGCGATGGCGGCGCGCCTCAACGGTGGCGACGAAGTCAACATCGATCCCGGTTTCAAGGTGTGGAGCGAGCATGCGGAGAACTTCCGCGCGCTGGTCGATTCCAACGACGGCGTGAAGAACCTTCTGGTCAGTGGCGACGCCTGGTATGCGCCCTGGTTCTCTTCGCTTGCCACTGTATGGATCAACGAAGGTGCGCCGCTTGCGTTCGCCGTGCCGGAAGAGGGAGCGATTGCGTTTCCGATCTATCTGACGATCGTGAACGGTGTCACGGAAGCGGAAAAGAAGGTCTGTTCAGACCTGCTGAACACGATGCTCGACCCTGTGCACGCCGGCAAATACGGCCAGCTCACCAACTCTATCCCGGTGGTCGAGGGCGCTGAAATGACGGACGAACAGCGGAAAAATCCGGCGCTCAACATCGAGATGGCCGAAAAGTCGGTCGTCCTGGACTTCGGTCACATCGGCAAGATGACGCCGGAGTGGCGTCAGCGTTGGGATCGCGAAGTCAAGTTCAATATGCGCTGATCGGCCCGCCGGGGCTTGAGGAAGTCCCGGCTTTTTGCCCCCTGATCGCGGATTTCGTGAGGAGTCCGCCTTGAAAGAACATTTGCGCGCACATGCCCTCTGATGTCGAATTCATTAATGTAAGCAAGGTCTTCGCGAGCTATCTCGCGGTTGACGACATCTCCTTCACGATTCCGCAGGGAAGTTTCTTCTCCCTCCTCGGTCCCTCAGGTTGCGGCAAGACGACCACCTTGCGCATGACGAGCGGCCTCGAATGGCCGGATGCGGGCGAAATCCACATCGCTGGCCACGACATGAGGAGTGTCGCGGCCTACAGTCGGCCCACCAACATGGTCTTCCAGCGCTGGGCGCTGTTTCCGCATATGACCGTGGCGCAGAACGTCGCGTTCGGTCTGGAAGTCGACCGTCGTCCGCGCGCGGAAATCCGCAAGCGCGTCTCCGACGCGCTCGCCCTCGTCGATCTGCTTCCATTCGCCGAACGCAAGCCGCGGCAGCTTTCAGGTGGCCAGATGCAGCGTGTGGCGCTGGCCCGTGCGCTGGTGAAGCAACCCAAGGTGCTGCTCCTCGACGAACCGCTCGGTGCCCTCGACCTGAAGCTGCGCATGCAGATGCAGCTGGAACTGAAGCGGATCCAGCGTGAGGTGGGCACGACCTTCATGTACGTCACGCACGATCAGGGCGAGGCGCTCACCATGTCCGATCAGATCGCCGTGATGAACAAGGGCAAGATAGAGCAGCTCGATTCGCCTCAGGCTATCTACGATCGCCCGGCCACGCGGTTCGTGGCGTCCTTTATCGGCAATACCAATCTGGTCCCGGTCGAAGTTCTGGAAGCAAGCGGCGGTACCGCGCGGGTCGCGATCGGCCCGCTGCAATTCAGCGCCCGCACCGGCGCCTTCTCCGGCGGCAGTGTGGGGACGGTTTCCATCCGCTACGAGCGGATACGTATCGGCGCAGAGGCGGCCAATCGCGACACCCGGACGCGTGGCATGATCAAGGACACGATCTTCTCTGGCTCGGCAGTCCTCTATGTTGTCGAACTGGAAGGCTCGGGCGTTCAAATCACCATAGAGGTGCCGCATGACGGCACTTCCACCCCGCTTCATGCCGGCTCCGCCGTCGATATCGGCTGGGATGGTGGCGCGACCACGGTCTTCGACAATGGCTGACACGCCGGCCGTCCCCGCGCCGACACGTTCGGTGATCCTGCCAGCTCGGGAGCCCCTCGGCCGCCGCGTCGTGCCGTGGCTGCTGTTGCTTCCCGTTCTTGCAATCATGGTGTTCGCGTTCGTGGCGCCGCTGCTGGTGTTTTTCCAGTACAGCTTCTGGCGCTTCGAATACGGCCAGCTCATCGAAGACTTCACCTTTGCGGCCTATGCCGATTTTCTCACCGACTCCTATTTCCACACGATCGTTCTCGATACGCTTCGCATGGCGTTGATAACGACGGTCAGCTCCGTGCTGGTAGGATACCCGCTGGCCTACGCATTGTGGCGGCTCAAGCGACCGAGCCTCCAGAGATGGCTCGCCCTGATTATCTTTTCTCCAATCCTGGTCAGCGTCGTGGTGCGTTCCTACGGCTGGACGGTGCTTCTGGCCGATCAGGGACCGGTGAACTGGTTTCTGCAAACGGTGGTGGGCTTTCCCGAGCCTGTCCGGCTGGTGTTCAATCTGACGGGCGTGGTGATCAGCCTGACGCACGTCTTCCTGCCCTTTGTCGTGTTTCCGATCTACTCGACGATGACGCGACTCGATCCGACCTTGCGGGAAGCGGCGATGGATCTCGGCGCGGGCTGGTGGACGACGTTTCGGCGGGTGACGTTTCCGCTGACTTTGCCGGGTCTGGTTGCCGGAGCGCAGATCGCATTCACGCTGGCGCTGGGGGCGTTCGTGACGCCCCAATTGCTTGGGGGCGGGCGCGTGCTCGTCCTGCCGCTGCAGGTCTACACGGCCACGACCGACATCAACTGGCCGCTCGCCGCCGTCGGCGGGATAGCACTGCTGATCCTGGCGATGATCACCGTGACGATCTCCAACCGCCTGCTGCGCTACAGCGAGGTGTGACCATGCCGTCGAATCTGCCGCACTATCGCTACATCCTGCTCGGTGCCTTCGCGATCCTGGGGGTGGTCTATGTGATCTCCCCACTGGCAATCGTGGTCCTGAATTCCTTCTCGAGCGTCGCTTACAATGTGTTTCCGCCGGAAGGCTACTCCGTGCGCTGGTACGAGAATCTGGCACAGCAAAAGGCATTCTACATTGCCGCGGTGCGCAGTGTGATGCTGGCGCTGACAGCGATGTCGGTCGCCATGGTGGTGGGAACCATGGCCGCCTACTCCATCGTGCGTTACCGACCGCGCTGGGCTGACCTCATCAAGAGCTTCCTGCTTTCCCCGATCGTGCTGCCCAACATCGTGCTGGGCGTCGCGGTGTTCATGTACTTCATCCGGACTGGCCTCTACGGCACCTATTTCAGCCTCGCGATAACGCATGTCGTCGTCGTGCTGCCTTTCGTCATCGCCGTGTTGACCGCCGCGTTGGCGACCTATGATTGGACGCTGCAGGAGGCGGCCATGGACCTGGGGGCGGGGCCGATCCGCACCTTCCTGAAAGTGACGATGCCGCAGATCTCGATCAGCATGATCATTTCCGCGGTGTTTGCGTTCGTGACGTCTTTCGATCAGGTCGAGACGACCTTGTTCCTTGTGAGAGCGGGCGACAACACGCTGCCGATCGAGATGTTCCTCTACCTCCAGAAATGGCAGGACCCGACGATCGCAGCCATGTCCACCGTGCTTATCGTCTTCGCGCTGATGATTGTGGCCGTGCTCAGCCTTCTGATGCGCAACAGGAGTCTGCCGCTCTCCGTGCTGCGGCAGGACAAGGAGAATTCAGAATGAAATCGACCCCGTCTCCACAACTGATCGGCGCCGTCAGCGGACCCTTGATGATGGAGCACATGGAGGAGTTCGCCAAATGGCGGAAGGAATCCGGCGTTCCCGAAGAACTCAAGAGTCTCGAATATGTCGAAGCGCGGATGAAGGAGTATGGGTTCGAGACGCAACTCATCCTTCACGACGCTTATATCAGCCTGCCGGGCAAGGCTGCCGTAAAAACGCCTTTCGGCGACATTAGCTGCATCACCCATTCCTTT
>VFQN01001755.1_pt1 | contig 35272 bp, 29 predicted proteins | sample 3512371 | NCBI WGS metagenome assembly VFQN01 (sample SAMN10412370, study PRJNA504923) | tailings metagenome | isolation source: Replicate 2 from Balatoc abandoned mine | place: Philippines: Itogon, Benguet | collected 2017-08-28 | reverse complement strand
GCCGAGCGCGGCACCACGGTCACGCTGCAGCTGCGTGAGGGCGAGGACGAATTCGCCGACGGCAGCCGGCTGCGCACGATCCTGCGCAAGTATTCCGACCACATCACGCTGCCGATCCTGATGAAGGAGGAGGAATGGGACAAGGATTCGGGCAAATACCGCACGACGGGGAAGGACGAAACCGTCAACCAGGCCAGCGCGCTGTGGGCGCGGCCGAAATCGGAAATCAGCGACGAGCAGTACGCCGAGTTCTACAAGCATGTGGCGCATGATTTCGAGGGTCCGCTGGCCTGGTCGCACAACCGGGTCGAGGGCCGCAAGGAATACACGCAGCTGCTCTACATCCCGGCGCGCGCGCCTTTTGACCTGTGGGACCGCGAGCACCGCCGCGGCATCAAGCTCTATGTGCGCCGCGTCTTCATCATGGACGATGCCGAGCACCTGATGCCGCATTACCTGCGTTTCGTGCGCGGTGTCATCGATTCTGCGGACCTGCCACTCAACGTCTCGCGCGAGATCCTGCAGGAATCGAAGGACATCGAAACCATACGCGCGGCCTCGGTGAAACGCGTGCTGTCGATGGTCGAGGACCTGGCTGAGAACCAGAAGGATAAATTCGCGACCTTCTGGAAGGAGTTCGGCCGGGTGTTCAAGGAGGGCGTCGGCGAGGATCATGCCAACCGCGAGCGCATCGCGAAGCTGCTGCGTTTTGCTTCCACCCACAAGGACACGCCCGACGAGGAGGTGTCGCTGGCGGATTATGTCGCGCGCATGAAGCCGGAGCAGGACAGGATCTACTACGTCACCGCGGAGTCCTTCTCCGCGGCGAAGGCCAGCCCGCACCTCGAGGTCTTCCGCAAGAAGGGCGTCGAGGTGCTGCTGCTGTCGGAGCGTGTCGACGAATGGATGATGTCCTTCCTCACGGAGTTCGAGGGCAAAAAGCTGCAGTCGGTGGCCAAGGGCGTGCTGGACCTCGGCAAGCTGGAGGACGAGGCCGAGAAAAAGGCGCAGGAGGCGGCCGCCGGCGAACACAAGGCACTGGTCGAGCGGATCAAGAAGGCGCTGGAGGAGCGTGTCAAGGATGTGAGAGTGACTTTGCGCCTGACCGAGTCCCCGGCCTGCCTGGTGGCCGACGAGCACGACATGACCGCCAGCCTGCAGCGCATGCTGAAGGCGGCTGGGCAAAAGGTGCCGATGTCGAAGCCGATCCTCGAAATCAATGCCGGCCATCCGCTGCTGCAGCGCCTGCAGGCGGAAACCGACGAGGCGCGTTTTGGTGACCTTGCGGCGGTGCTGTTCGACCAGTCGCTGCTGGCCGAGGGCGGCCAGCTCGAGGATCCTGCCGGTTTCGTCAGGCGGCTGAACCAGCTGATGCTGTCGCTGGGCCGCTGACCGCAGTCCCGGTTCAGCGCCCCGGCAGCCGGTCGGCGAGGTTGCGGAACTCCGCGGCGGCGACCGGCTTGCCGTAGAAATAACCCTGCGCCTCGTCGCATCCGGCCTTGATCAGGAAATCGCGCTGTTCGCGGGTTTCGACGCCTTCGGCGACCACGGGGATGCCGAGGTTGTGCGCGAGGGCGATGATGGCGCGGGTCAGGGCGGCGTCGCTGGAATCGATGGTGACGTCGCGGATGAAGGACTGGTCGATTTTCAGGCGATCGATCGGGAAGCGCTTCAGATAGGACAGGCTCGAGTAGCCGGTGCCGAAATCGTCCATCGCGATGCGCACGCCGAGCTTCTTGATGCGGCCGAGGATTTCCGTCGAGCGTTCAACGTCGCTCATCACCATGCTTTCGGTGATTTCGATCTCCAGCAGGGCGGGCGGCAGCCCGCTTTCCAGCAGCACATTCCGGATGAGCTGGATCAGGTTGTCGTCGCGCAACTGGCGGGCCGACAGGTTGACCGACATCACCAGCGGTTTCACGCCTGATGCGGCAAATTCGGCGGCCTGCTGACAGGCGGCGCGCAGCACCCATTCGCCGACCTGCACGATCTGCCCGGACTGCTCCGCCAGGGGTATGAATTGCCCCGGCGATACCATGCCGTACTGGGGGTGCTGCCAGCGGATCAGCGCCTCGGCGCCCACCAGCGCGCCGGAGGCGAGGTCGACCTGCGGCTGGTAGTGCAGACGGAACTCCTCGCGCTCGAGGGCGCGCCGCAGGTTGTTGGTCAGCGTCACCTTGCGCACGATGGCGTCGTTCATGCCGCGGGTGTAGAAGCGCGAGGTGTTTTTGCCTTCCTCCTTCGCCTTGTACATCGCGACATCGGCAAACTTCAGCAATTCGTCCGGATCTTCGCCGTCATCGGGGCAGACGCTGATGCCGATGCTGCAGGTCAGGGTGATTTCCTGCTGCTGTATCGGGATCGGGCGCAGCACGGCGTCGATGATGCGCTGCACCGCGTCCGAGATATCCTCTACCCGCTCCTGGTCGTTGAGCACGATCACGAACTCGTCGCCGCCCAGCCGCGCCGCGGTGTCGCCCTGGCGGATATTGGCGGCGAGGCGGTTGCCGGTCAGTTTCAGCACCTGGTCGCCGGTGCCGTGGCCGAAGCCGTCATTGATCATCTTGAAGCCGTCGAGATCGATGAACAGCACGGCCACCTTGCTGCCGCGCCGCTTCGCCTGCATGGTGGCGAGCTGGATGCGGTCCATCAGCAGGCTGCGGTTGGCGAGCCCGGTCAGCAGGTCGTGGGTGGCGCGGCGCTCAAGCTCCAGCAGATACTTCTTGCTGTCCGTGATGTCATTCTGCACGCCGACGTAATGGGTGATGAGGCCCTGGTCGTTGCGCACCGGCGCGACATAGAGCTCGTTCCAGAACAGGTCGCCGCTTTTGTGGTAATTGCGCAGGACGACCCGGCCCTCGTCACCGTCGCGGATCAGCGCCCGCAGTTTTTCGAGATCGGCCTGGTTGCGGTCGCTGCCCTGCAGGAAGCGGCAGTTGCGGCCTATGGCCTCGTCGGGTCGGTACCCGGTGATGCGTTCGAACGCCGGGTTGACGTAGATGATCGGATGGTCGGGCTGCTGCTGGTCGGTGATGACGATGGCGTTGGCACTGGCCTCGAGCGCGCGTTCCCGCAGGCGCAGCGCTTCTTCGCGGGCGCGGCGGTGGTTGACGTTGCGGAAGAACACCGACAGTCCCGCGCCATGGGGGCAGGCGTTGACCTCGAACCAGGTCTGCAGCGGCGGGTAATACTCGACGAAGCTGACCGATTCCTGGCGGGCACGGGCCTGTTGGTAGCGGCGTTCGAATTCGCTGCCAACAGCCTCCGGGAACTCCTCCCACAGGTTTTTCTGCAGCAACCTGCCGGCAGGACGATGCAGCAGCTTTTCAGCCTGCGGATTGAGGTAGGTGAAGCGCCAGTCGCCGTCCACTGCAAAAAATGCGTCGTCTATGCTCTCGAGAATGCGCTGCGTTTCCTGGCGTGCCGCGGACAGCGCGGCGGCACGCTCCCGGCTGATTGACGACATCAGTGCAGTGATGGTGGCCAGCACAGTGACCAGCAGGCCTCCCCACAGCACGGCGGTGGGTGTGCGGGTGTCGACCTGCTGCTCGAATGACGGCAGCGAGGTGGTGCGCAGCGTCCATGTCTGCCCGTAGAGGCCGGTCGACTGCATGCGCCGGAACAGCGGCTTGTCGTTCCGCTGCGCCGATCCGGGTCGGCTGCTGTAGAGCAAATTCTCCGGCGTTGCCTCCTTGCCATCAAAAATTTCCAGTTCGAATTCGCCGGATTTGTCCCGCAGATCCTGCAGGGCTGCCGCGACGAATTCCTGTACCTGTATCGGGAAGTAGATGTAGCCGGCCAGCGCATTGCGCCGCGCTTCCGGTGTGCCGGTGGGCGTCCCGCTCCGGTAATGCGGCAGATACATCAGCAGCCCCGGTTGGGCTGCCGCATCCGTATCCCGCAGCAGGGTGACCTTGCGCGAGATCACCGCCTGTCCGCTGTCCCTAGCCGCGGTCATCGCCGCTTGCCGCGAGGGGTTGGCGAACATGTCGTGGCCGAGTGCGCCCCGCGTGCGGTCGTTGAGCGGTTCAAGGTAGAGGATGGCCGTGTATTCATCACGGGAGCCCGGAGGCCAGACCCGGTAATCGGCGACACCCTCCCTGCGCACAGCGTCGATGTGCGCCTGCAGTTCCGCGGGCTGCAGGCGCACTGCGTATCCCAGTCCGTGGACGCCGGGGAACTGCACTTTCAGCTGCATCATGTCGGAGTAGGCGCGCCATTCGCCGCGCGACACGGTTTCCGAAGCATGCATGAATGCCGCAGTGGCGCGCAGGGCGCGCTCGTAATCGGCGAGCCGCGACCTGATGCGCAGTTCGACCTCGGACGCCCGGGCGTTGAACCGTTCGGCGACCGACTCCCGTTCGAGGCTGCCGACGATATGCCAGCCGGCCAGCGTCAGTGCAAGGCAGGACAGTGCAACGAGGATGACGCCCGGGCGCAGCCTGAGTATCTGGTTGGGAATGCTGGGTGTGGTCTTGCCGGACATGCTGTGCGTTTCGTGGAGGGTCTGGTTTTCCGTATTTTATGTGGCCAGCGGGTGTGGTCATCCGGTGTCGCCGTGAATTTCGCTGCCGGACTGCCAAGGCATGGGGTGTGAGTTTACAGACGTATCCCGATATCGAATGCCGCGGCATGACCGCCGTCGCGCGCCGCGGGTGTCGTGGTCAACTGGCGCCCGCCGTTGCGGTAGAGATGGTCCTCCGCGTTGCGCACGCGGCGCGGGCCGCGCGCCGCGTAAGGCGCTTGTGACATGACGCTGTCGTTTACTGTTTCGTCAAAATAGAGCTGCGATGTGAATTCGACCGTGCGTCCGGCGGCATTTCTGGTCAGCACCTTGAAGTGTATGTGGATCGCGCGCCCCGGGTACCAGCCCGGATAAACCGTCAGGAAGCGCACCCCGCCGCCGGCACCAGTGACCTGGTAACCGCGCAGAAAGCGTTTGCCAGTGGCGCCTGAGGTTCCCGAGTACACCCCGGCGGCGTCACAATGCCAGACTTCGACCAGGGCGCCGGGCAGCGGTGCGCAGCTGCCTGCAGTGACTGCCGACACGCGCAGCGACAGCGTCAGCGGCAGTCCGGCGGATGCTCCGGCGCCGCCGGGTTCGCTACGGATGTCACTGCGGTTGAGGCCGGTATCGATGAAAAAAGGCCCTTCGGTCTGTGCCGGAGTGACGATGCAGTCAGGCCGCGCCGCGGCGGGCCAGGCCAGCAGGCCAGCACCGGCGGCCCCGAGCAGGGCCAGCGTCCGGCGCCGGCCTGTGTGCATGAAACGGTCATCCATGGCGGGTATTGTCGCTGTATCCGGATGTGCAGGCCAGTGGGCCAGGGCTACAAGGGGCTTTAAATTACCAAGCCAAGTCATTGAAGTTATGCTTTAATCTGATTCGATTAAAAGGGGCGGCCGGGGATTGCCTGCGCCGGCGGCGAGCCCCTGAAGAGGTCGCATCGGGAGAATCTTTTGGGGGGAATAGTGATCAACGGAGCAGCAGCGGCCGCAGGCCCGGAATTGCAGGGCCGGGACGCCGCTGCCGATCCCGGGCGCCGCGTGCCGCAGCAGCGCGGCAACACGCGTTTCCGCGAACTCGAGGAACTGATCCGGATTCTCGAGGAGCGTTCGGTGACGCCGGTGTTCCAGCCGATCCTGGCCTTCGGCACCGGCGAAATCCTCGCTTACGAAGGCCTGATCCGCGGACCCGAGGACAGCCAGCTCCACACGCCCACCAAGCTGTTCGACGCTGCAACCCACGCCGGATTCCTGACCGAACTGAACATGCTCTGCGCGCGCAAGGTGGTGCGCCAGTTCGCGCGCCTCGGGCTGAACCGGCAGCTGTTCCTCAACGTGACGCCGCAGACGGTTCTCGAGGTCAAGGATGACGTGCAGCGCATCACCCGCTTCATCCGTGACTGCGGTCTCGACATCGAGCAGGTGACCATCGAACTTACCGAGAACCAGTACATCTCCGACCGCTCGATTTTCCGCCAGGCCCTGATGCTGTTCCGCGGTGCGGGTTTCCGCGTGGCGCTGGACGATCTCGGCGAGGGTTTTTCGAGCCTGCGCCTGTGGTCCGAGCTGCAGCCGGACTTCGTGAAGATCGACATGCATTTCGTGCAGGGCGTCAGTGAGGACTCGGTCAAATACCACTTCCTGCGCTCGCTGCAGCACATCGCCGAGGGCTGCGGTTCCTCGCTGGTGGCCGAGGGCGTCGAAACCGCCGCCGACTTCTGCATCCTGCGCGACCTCGGCATCAACAATGCCCAGGGATTCTTCATCGGCCGTGCCGCCAAAACCCCCAGCGAATTGATCCCTGACCAGGTTTCGGAGTTGATGGGGTCGAGCGCGCCGCTGTTTGCGGTGCCGGGGCTGCGTTGATCGCGGGCTGAAGCGCGATTCGTGTCTTCACTGTAGCCGCGGATTGAGCACGTCGCGCAGGCGGTCGCCGACGAGGTTGATGGCGACGATGGTCAGCAGCAGGGCCAGTCCCGGAAACACGCTGATCCAGTAATGCCCGGCCAGTAGATAGGTGTAACCGTTGGCAATCAGCAGGCCCAGTGAGGGTTCGGTAATCGGCAGGCCAAGACCGAGGAAGGAGAGCGTCGCTTCCAGCGCGATCGCGTGGGCGACCTGCACGGTGGCGACCACGATCAGGGGCGGCAGCACGTTGGGCAGCACGTGGCGGAACAGGATGCGCGCCTCGCCATAGCCGGCGCATACGGCGGCATCGACATACTCCCTGCGCAGTTCGACCATCGCGGCTCCGCGCACGGTACGCGCGTAATAGGCCCATTGCACGACCACCAGCGCGGCGATGATGCGGTCGACGCCCTGTCCGGTCAGCGCGAGCAGGATCAGCGCGACGAGGATCGACGGAAATGACAGCTGCAGATCGACCAGGCGCATGACCAGTGCATCAATCCAACCGCCGGCGCGCGCCGAAACGAGGCCGACAGCGAGGCCGATGCCCAGCGCAAGGATTGTCGACAGCAGGCCGACGCCGAGGCTGGTGCGCAGGCCGTAGAGGATGGCCGACCACATGTCGCGGCCCTGGTCGTCGCTGCCCAGCCAGTAGGTGTGGCCTGCGGCGGCGGCCGCACCGGGCGGGAGCCTCGCGTCCAGGATGTCGAGCCGGGACAGGTCGTATGGATCCTGAGGTGTCAGCCAGGGCGCGGCCAGCGCCGCGGCGAGCAGCAATGCCAGCACGGCGAGTGCCGCGAGCGCAATGCGGTCGCGGGAGAAGCCGGCGGCGAACTCGCGCATAGGGGAGGTTGCTGTGATGACGGCGTTCACCGGCCCCCCTGCGGACGCGCCCGCGGATCGAGCGCGGCGTAGAGCAGATCGACCACGAAATTGATGACGATGAACAGGCAGACCGTCACCAGCAGGTAGGCGACGATCACCGGGCGGTCGAGCAGGCCGATGGAGTCGATCAGCAGCTTGCCCATTCCGGGCCAGGCGAACACGGTTTCGGTGACCACGGCGAAGGCGACCAGTGAACCGAACTCGAGCCCGGCCACGGTGACCACGGGGATCAGGATGTTCGGCAGCACATGCACGCGCAGGACCTCGTGCCCGGCGAGTCCCTTGGCGCGGGCGTAACGCACGTAGTCCTGCAGCATTGCTTCGCGCGTTCCGCTGCGCACCAGCCGCACCAGCAGCGCCAGCTTGAAGAGAGCGAGGTTGGTTGCCGGCAGGATCAGGTGGCGCAGGCCTTCCCAGCTGAGGAAACTCACCGGGATGCCGAAGACATCGACCGTCGGGCCGCGGCCGGTGGTCGGCAGCCAGCCCAGTTGAACAGAGAATACGAGGATCAGCATCAATCCGACCCAGAAGGTCGGCAGCGAGAAGCCGAGGATGGAGCCGGCCATGATCGTGCGGCCGAGCCAGGATTCCGGCTTCAGTCCGGCAACGAGGCCCAGCGGCACGCCCAGTCCGACGGCGATCAGCATGGCCAGCAGCGCGAGCTCCAGCGTCGCCGGCAGGCGCTCGATGATCAGCGTGATCGCGGGCACGCCGGCGACGAAGGAATTGCCGAGGTCGCCGCCAAGGGCGCCTTGCAGGAAAACCAGGTATTGCCGCCACAGCGGGAGGTCAAGGCCCAGTTGCGCCGTGGCGCGCGCGATTTCCGCCTGGTCGGCCTCAGGGTTGATCAGGATGTCCACCGGGTTGCCAATGGCGTAGATCCCGGCAAACACCAGCAGCGACATCACCAGCAGCGTGGCGCCGCTCTGGGCGAGCCGGCGGAGCGCGAAACTCAGCATCGCCCTTCAGCGCGGCATGAAATGGTGCGCAAAGGTGAATTCGTCGATGCGCGGCGTGTAGGCGAGGTCGGCGCGCATTGCCCAGCTGACGACCTGGTGGTGCAGCGGAATGACGGCCAGGTCGTTCATCGCCAGCGTGTTGGCTTCACGCGCGAGCGCCTCGCGCCTGCCGCGGTCGGTACTTCCGAGGGCCTGCTCCATCAGCGCGTCCACTTTCGGATTGGCGTAACGGCCCCAGTTCCAGGCGCCGTATCCCTTGTCCGGATTGGGCCCCGCGACTAGCGAGCGCAGTGCCAGGTCGGCAGCGAAGGAGCCCCAGCCAAGCAGAGATACGGCGGTGTCCTCCTTGCGCACGCGGCCAAGGAAGGTCGACATCGGCGAGGCCTCGACGCGCGTCTGGATGCCGATCCGGCTCAGCAACTGGGCGACGGTCTGCAATACCTGCTCGTCGTTGACGTAGCGGTTGTTGGGGCCGGTGAGCGTGATGCGGAAACCTTTCGGGTAACCGGCCTCGGCGAGCAGGCGTTTGGCCCCTTCAGGATCGTAGGGTGCCGGCTTCAGTGCCGGGTTGTGGCCGAAGACGTTGGGCGACACGATGTTCGCCGCGGGCACTGCGAGGCCTTCCATTACGCGCGAGGTGATGGCTTCGCGATGGATTGCCATCGACATCGCACGGCGTACACGCGGGTCCATGAAGGGGTTTCGCGCCAGTGGCTTGCCGTCGGCGCCGCTGACGCCCGGCGGTTGCGGTCGGTATTGGTCTAGGTGGAGCAGGATGGTCCGCCAGGAGGTGGTTTGGGATGTTATTAACTTATTGTTTTTATTGATATTTTTTAAGTCCGCCGAGGGCACGTGCTCGATCGCGTCCAGTTCGCCGGAGAGCAGTGCGGCGGTGCGCGAAGGGTCGGCGGGAATCACGCGCAGCGTGACCCGGTCCCAGGGCGGCGCCTTGCCCCACCACTGGTCGTGGCGCGCGAGTTCGAGCCGGTCGCCGCGCTGGTAGCGCAGGAAACGGTAAGGCCCGGTGCCGATCATCGCGCGTCCTGAATCGAAATCCTCGGGGCCGGCGGTCTGCGCCGCTTTTTTCGAGACAATGAGTATCGAGTTGATGTCTTCGGGCAGGGCGCCGTACGGATACTTTGTTCTGACGCGCAGCGTGTGTGTGTCGACCGCGGTTGCCGATTCGACGGCACGCACGTAGGAAGCGAACCCGCCGGGACTGCCCCGGATCGACAGCGGCCGCGCCAGTGAAAACGCGGCGTCCTCGGCGGTGAATTCCGAGCCGTCATGGAATTTCACGCCGCGACGCAGCCTGAATTCCCAGGTCAGCGGATCCAGTGCGCGCCAGCTTTCGGCGAGTCCGGGTACCAGTTTCGTCTGCGGATCGACGTCGGTCAGCGATTCGAAGACATGGCGGGCGACGGTGAGATTGGGCTGCGAGGCCAGCAGGTGCGGGTCGAGCGAACTCACTTCGCCGGAGAGGCCGATGCGCAGCTCGGCGGAGGCGGCGGGCGCGGCATGCAGCGCAACGGCGAGCAGGCAGGACGCGAATGTGGGCAGGAGTTTTTTGTGCATGATGTGTGCGTAGGATACCGCAGGATGCGTCGTTGACACCCTGCGACCGTCTGCCTATCCTGCCCCTTTGACGACGGACCCCGCCATGATTCCGCCTGCAGCACCCGGCGCCGACACGTTGCGCCTGATCCGCGAACTGGTTGCATTTCCCACGGTCAGCCGCGATTCCAACCTGCAGCTGATCGATTACCTGCGCGAACTGCTGCGCCCGCTCGATGCCGACCTGCGGCTGACCTTCGACGATGACCGGCGCAAGGCCAACCTGTTCGCGACCCTGGGGCCGCGCGGCGGGAGCGGCATCGTGCTCTCGGGGCATACCGACGTGGTGCCGGTGGACGGGCAGGACTGGACGAGTGATCCCTTCACGGTCAGCGAGCGCGATGGCCGGCTATATGGCCGCGGCACCTCCGACATGAAAAGTTTCATCGCCTGCGCGCTGGCGCTGGCGCCGCAGTACGTGAATCGCGGGTTGAAGACGCCGTTGCACCTCGCTTTCAGCTACGACGAGGAGGTGGGCTGCCTCGGAGTGCGCGGGCTGCTCGAGGACATGGTCGCAGCCGGCATCCGGCCGCGCTCCTGCGTCGTCGGCGAGCCCACCGAGATGCGACCGGTGATTGCGCACAAGGGCAAGCAGAGCTACCGCTGCACCGTGCGCGGCCTCGCCTCGCATTCGGCTTACGCGCCGTACGGCGTCAATGCCGTGGAGGCCGCGGCGGAGGCGGTGGCCTTCCTCAAGCAGCTGGCGCGGCGGCACCGCGACCGCGGACCCTACGACCGCGGCTTTGATATCGCTTACACGACGGTCCATACCGGCGTCATCCACGGCGGCACGGCGCTGAACATCGTGCCGCAGGACTGCGTCTTCGATTTCGAGTTCCGCAACCTGCCGGGCGACGATCCGGAGCAGCTCCGCGCGGAGTTCGAGGAGCATGTGCGCAAGGTGATCGAGCCGGAAATGCACGCGGTCGATCCGCGCTGCGGTTTCAGCATCCGGAAAATGTCGGAGATTCCCGCGCTCGACACCGGCGCGGAGGCGGAGATTACCGCGCTGGCGCAGGAATTCTCCGGCAGCGGCGACATCCTGAAGGTGTCCTTCGGCACCGAGGCCTCGCAGTTCCAGGCCGCCGGCGTGCCGACGGTGGTCTGCGGCCCGGGCTCCATCCGCGAGGCGCACAAGCCGGACGAGTTCGTGACGCTGGAGCAGGTGGCCCGCTGCGAGGGCTTCCTGCACGGCCTGATGGCGCGTTGCTGCGGCTGAAACGGTGGGGGTGAAACAAAAAAGCCCCGCGATGCGGGGCTTTTTTTGGTCGTCGTCCGGTGCTTATTTGTTGTCGGTCGTTGCGATGAACTTGTCATCACCCTGCTGCTCGCGCTCGAACATCAGGAATTCGTAATAGCCGCAGCGCTTGCCTTCCGGATAGTCGCGGCAGACGCCGGGACGTGCTTCGTAGACCGTGCACCGCCGCTTGCGGGTGTCGAACAGCTTGCAGATCTTGCCGAAATGCCGATCGTCCTGCTGCTTCAGCGAACGCACCTTTTCTGAGCGATCGAAGCGCGTGTAGCGCGATTCGGCCTGCGCGTAGGTGATTTCGAAATGTTTTGCCAGCCGCGCGATGTCGCGCTTGCCAACTTCGATCAGGGGGTAGCTGCAGCAGTAGCCGGGGCACTTGCTGCAGTCGTACTGGTTGCCGGATTTCTTTTTTGTCGTGCTCGAAGCCATTCTGTGGTTTGCGCCCGTAACGGACGCCCTCGCCGAAAAGCGCGCATTCTACCCGCGCGCGGCCGTTCAGTGGTGGAGAATCTTCGACAGGAACTGTTGCGCGCGCTCGGAGCGCGGCGTGCCGAAAAACTCCTCCTTGGGCGCGTCCTCGACGATTTCGCCCTGGTCCATGAAGATCACCCGGTGGGCGACCTTGCGCGCGAAGCCCATCTCGTGGGTCACGCACATCATGGTCATGCCTTCCCGTGCAAGTTCGACCATCACGTCGAGTACCTCGTTGATCATTTCCGGGTCGAGCGCCGAGGTCGGCTCGTCGAACAGCATCGCGATGGGGTCCATCGCCAGGCCGCGGGCTATGGCGACGCGCTGCTGCTGGCCGCCGGAGAGTTGTCCGGGAAATTTTTTCGCGTGCTCGATCATGCCGACGCGCTCGAGCAGGGCATGCGATTTGGCGGTGGCCTCCTCGAGGCTGCGCCCGAGAACCCTGACCTGGGCGAGGTTGAGGTTGGCGATGACGTCCATGTGCGGAAACAGTTCAAAATGCTGGAACACCATGCCGATTTTCGCGCGCAACTGCGGCAGTTTGGTACCCTTCGCGCCGACCGACTGGCCGTTGACGATGACCTCGCCCCGCTGGAACGGTTCGAGGCCGTTGACGCACTTGATCAGCGTCGATTTGCCGGAGCCCGAGGGGCCGCAGACGACGACCACTTCGCCTTTTTCGACGGTGGTCGTGCAATCCTTCAGCACCTGGAAGCTGCCGTACCACTTGCTGACATTCCTGAACTCGATCATGGCCATGGTGTAACCCTTGCTAACGCGGCGGCGTAATGCGCAGCTGCAGCCGCTTGACGAAATAGGAAGCGGAGAAACAGAGGATGAAATAGACCAGCGCGGCGAACAGGTACATTTCCACCAGTCGCCCGTCGCGCTGGGCGACCTTGCTGGCCGCACCCATGAAATCGGTGAGGCCGACGACGTACACCAGCGAGGTATCCTGGAACAGGATGATGCCCTGGGTCAGCAGGATCGGCACCATGTTGCGGAAGGCCTGGGGCAGCACCACCAGCAGCGTCGCCTGCGGGTAATTCAGCCCCAGCGCCTGAGCGGCGTGGACCTGGCCGGCCGGAACGCTCTGGATGCCGGCGCGGATGATCTCGCAGTAGTAGGCGGCCTCGAACAGCGTGAAAGCGATCAATGCCGAGTAGAAGGGGCCGATGCCGGCGGCGTAGGGGTTGCCGGTAATTTGCTTCACAGCGATCGGCACCAGGAAATAGAACCAGAAGATCACCAGAATCAGCGGCGTCGAGCGCAGCAGGTTGACATAGGCCGCCGCCGGCAGGCTGATCGCGCGGTGGCTCGACAGTCGCATCAGCGCGAGCAGGGTGCCGAGCACGATGCCCCCGAGCATTGCCAGCAGCGTCAGTCCCAGCGAGAACAGCATGCCCTGCCACAGGTAGGGCAGGGTGCGCTGTATGACGTCGAAATCGAAGCCGCTGAACATGGCCTATTTCCCGGTGCCGACGTAGCCCGGCACGCGCACCCGGGTTTCGACGAACTGCATCAGCAGGGTGACCGCCATCGTGATCAGCACGTAGACGACGGTGGCCAGCGTGAAGATCTCGAAAGTGCGGAAGGTGTATTCGGATATGGTGCGCGCCTGGGCAGTGAGCTCGAGTACGCCGATGGTCAGGGCCACCGAGGAGTTCTTGAAAATGGTCAGGAATTCGGAGGTCAGTGGCGGGATCACGATGCGATAACCCATCGGCAGCAGCAGGTGACGGTAGACCTGGGGCATGGTCAGTCCGGTGGCCAGCGCGGCCTGGGTCTGGCCTGCGGGTATCGACTGGATGCCGGAGCGCACCTGTTCCGCGACGCGCGAGGCGGTGTAGAAGCCCAGCGCGAGCACCGCACTCCAGAATTCCGGCATCGGCATGCCCTGTTTCATCCAGGTGCCCAGAGCCTTCGGTACGATTTCCGGCACCACGAAATACCAGATGAACATCTGCACCAGCAGCGGGACGTTGCGGAACAGTTCGACGTAGGCTGCGGCGGGCACGTAGAGCCAGCGCAGCTTCGTGGTGCGCATGACGCCGAGGACGGAGCCGATGGTAAAAGCGATGATCCAGGCGCAGATCGAAACCAGCATCGTCCACTTGATGCCGGAGAGCACCCAGTCGAAATAGGTGCCGCCACCCGAAAAGGCCGGCTGCGTGAGAAAGCCGAAGTCCATGGCCGCAGTGTAACGCGAAGCGCGCGCGAAAAAAAACCGGGGAGCCTCGGCTCCCCGGTTTTATGGCGTATCAGATGATCAGCACTTCATCCGGCCGCAGGCACCGACGCCGGTGTCGTTGGGGTTCTTGATCGCGGCTTTCAGGCCGTCGGACATCGGGAAGGCAAGGTTGATGCCCTTGGGCGGAATCTTCGATTCGAACCACTTGGTGTAGAGCTTGTTGATCTCGCCGCTCTTGTAGAGGCCAATGACCGTGTCGTCGACCAGTTTCTTGAAGGCGGGGTCGTCCCTGCGCAGCATGATCGCATACGGGTCGTCGGAGAGGAATTCGCCGATAACCTCGTAGTCGTTGGGGTTGCGTGCGCCGGCCTTCAGGCCGTAGAGCAGGATGTCGTCCATCGGGAAGGCGACTGCGCGACCGGTTTCGACGGCAAGGAAGGATTCGGCATGGTCTTTTGCCGGAATGAAGTTGATGCCGAGTTTTTTCTCGTCGTTGTAGGCCTTCATCGCGCGTTCGTTGGTGGTGCCCTGGGTGAAGACCACGGTCTTGCCCTTCAGGTCGTCATATCCCTTGATGCCCGAGGATTTCTTGACGATGATCTTGGTGCCGGTCATGAAGTAGGTCGGCGCAAAGGCCACCTGCTTCTGGCGCTCCACCGAGTTGGTGGTCGAGCCGCACTCCATGTCGATGTTGCCGCCGGTGAGGATGGGGATGCGCGTCTGCGAGGTCACCGGAACGAATTCGACCTTCAGCTTGGGCATTTTCAGCTCAGTCCTGACGCGATCGACGATCTTCATGCAGATGTCCACGCCGTAACCGATCGGCCGCTGCTTGTCATCGAGGTAGGAGAAGGGTACCGAGGCGTCGCGATGGCCGACCTTGATGACTCCGGTGTCCTTGATTTTCTTGAGGGTTCCCGTCAATTCCTGCGCATGGACCGGTGCGGTAAACAGGCTCGCTGCGGCGATGGCGGCGACGAGATGATGGATGCGAAGCATGTTGTGGCTCCTTGTGGCAATGGGTGTCGATGAACAGGTTCGCGGCCGCCGGGACGGCGGCACTTTGTGTTGCACGGCTCAATCTATGGGATGCGGTGGTCTTTGTCCAGCCATTCCGGCATGGAGCTTCAGCAGCTACCGGACTTCTCCGTCGCCCGCCGGTGCCAGGCGACACAGGCGCGCGCCAGCGCGCGCGTGGCGTCGATGCACAGCGGCGTTGCGGCACTTTGCGCGTAATCGATGGCCAGCGGCGTTTCGGTGCAGGCGAGCACCACTGCGCGTGCACCGGCATCGTGCAGGCGCAGCACTGCCTGCACCGCAAGGGTGTGCGCCAGGGGCAGCTGGTTGACCTTCACTGCGGCGATTGCCGGCAGCACCAGCTTCTGCCGGTCGCTGGTGCTGCTGACGATGCAGCCGAGTCCGCGTGCGGCAAAACGCTGCTGGAAGAATCCGGCCTGCAGCGTGCCCTCGGTGCCGATCAGGCCGATGCTGCCCGTGGTGATGCCGCGTTCCGCCAGCAGGTCGCAGACGGCGTCGGCGATGTGCAGGATCGGCAGGCCGCCTTCACGCTGCAGGTCGTCGTGCCAGTGGTGCGCGGTGTTGCAGGCGATCGCAATGGCCTGCGCGCCGGCCTGTTTCAGGGCTGCGATGCCGCGCAGCATCTGTGGCAGTGGCGATGCGCCGCCATTGAGGATCGCGGCGGGCCGGTCCGGGATCTGCGGCACTCCCCAGGCCACATAGGGAATGTGCTCCTGGTCGCTTGCGGCCGGCGTCTCCTCAACGAGTTTCTTCAGGAAATCGGCGGCGGCAAGCGGTCCCATGCCGCCGAGGACGCCGAGCAGCGGGGGATTGGAAAGAGTGTTCATTGCAGTGACGGATGTGGGCAAGCGGCATTCTGCCATGCAAGCTTCCCGTAAGGTGAACGGGCGTATGCTGCCTCTGACCGTTGCGGAGCGGCTTGCTCCCGCGGTTTCGGCTGTCGCCGGAACTGGCGTTTCGTAACGGGGAGTTTGCAGTCTTTTTTCTGCAAATTGATTTTTAATCGATCCAAATTGAAGGAGTCATCACATGTCCATGCAAAAGAAGGCTGCGCAGGGGAGTGCGGCGGTGCCCGAGGTTACTTTGACTTTCGGCAACATGAGTCCGGCACAGAAGCTCGCCCATATCGGAAAGGTCTGCGTGTTTTTCCTGACGTTGGGTTTTGCGTATCCCAATATTCTCGGCGACTGATTTCCGGCGATAAGGCGCATATCACCCGGCGCGCATCTGCGCCGGGTTCGTTTCATTCGGTCATGAAATCCTCGATCAGCCTGGCAACAGTCGCGGGCTGGTCGTGGTGCATCATGTGCCCCGCATTCTCGACCCAGGCCTCCCGGTAATTGCGGACGGCCCCTTTGCGTCCGGCGAGTTGTTCCGGCGTGTCCTTCAGGTAACCCGTGCCTTCGGAGTCGCGGCCGAAGACCCAAAGGGTCGGCGCAGTGATCTCCTGCCAGCAGGCCAACAGCTCCTCGATGCGGAACAGCACCGGATTCGTGCGCTTGTGTTTCGGGTCGCTGAGCATTTCGACCTGGTCGGGCGCTGTTTCGCGGGCCCAGGCGCGGGCGATGAATTGCGCCTTGTCCGCGGTCAGCCGCGGATTGTCGCGCTGCAGCCGGGCCGCCAGCGTGTCAAAGGAGTCGTAGACACGGAAACGCGGTTCCGTGGCCAGCTCATCGAGCCAGCGCCGGTAGCGCCCCGGCGCTTCCGCCGGCGTGGTGCGGGCGAGGCCGAAACCTTCCAGCGACACCAGCCGTGCGATGCGCTCCGGGCGCAGTCCGGCATAGGTGCAGGCAATGACACCGCCCATGCTGTGGCCAGCGATCCGTGCCGGCCGGTCCGGCGAATAAATTGCCAGCAGTGCTTCAAGGTCCGCGTAGTACTCGGGAAACCAGTAGCCGCTGGTCGACCAGCCCGACAGCCCGAAGCCGCGCCAGTCGGGCGCGATGACGCGCCAGTCACGCCGCAGTTCATCCACCACCCACTGGAAGGACGATGACACGTCCATCCAGCCGTGGAGCAGGAACAGGGGCGGCGCGGCGGTATCGCCCCAGATCCGCACGTGGTGTCTCAGGCCATTGACGTCATGAAATTCGGAGTGGCTGTGTTTTGCGGTTGTGGTGGTCACGGCATTCGTCATTGCGGTCCGGGGCTGTCCGTTCATCTGTCGGGGAGGTGCGGGTTTTTCCGTCACTGGCGGCGGCGCCAGTATAATCGCCTTCAATGAACAGGCAGAAAACGGACGTGGCGCAGATTCGCGAATATTTCGATGGCCGTTGACGGTACCGCGATGCGTGCCGATGCGCTGGTGCTCGGCGCGGGCATGGTCGGCATTTGCGTCGCACTGCATCTGCAGAAAAAATCACGTGCAGTGGTGCTGGTCGACCGCCGCGGCGCCGCCGAGGAAACCTCCTTCGGCAACGCCGGACTGATCCAGCGCGAGGGGGTCTATCCCTACGGCTTCCCGCACGATTTCGGCGCGTTGCTGCGTTATGCGCTGAACCGCACCATCGACGCGCATTACCATCCTTCGGCGTTGCCCGCGCTGGCACCGTTCCTGTGGCAGTACTGGAAACATTCCCGTCCGGCACGACATGCCGAGGTGGCAAGGCGTTATGCCCGGCTGATCGAGCACTGCCTGTCGGAGCATCAGATGCTCGCGGAAGAATCGGCGGCGGAGGGCATGCTGCGCAGCCGCGGCTGGATCAAGGCCTTCCGCACCGAGCGTGAACGCGACCGGCGTTACGCGGAGGCCGAACGCTGGCACCGCGAATTCGGCGTGAATTACCGGATGCTCGATGCCCGTGCCTTGCAGGAGGCAGAGCCGCATGTCGCCCCGGTGCTGGCCGGCGCGCTGCACTGGACTGATCCCGCGAGTGTGGATGACCCGCAGGCCCTGGCGCGGGCCTACCTGCGGCGTTTCGAGGCGCTCGGCGGCCGTTTTGTGCAGGGCAATGCGGCAAGCCTCGAGGAAGACGGCAGGGGCTGGCGTCTGCGCACCGTGGAAGGCACCGTGTCCGCCGCGCAGGCGGTGATTGCGCTGGGCCCGTGGTCGGATGTGATGACGCGGGCGTTGGGTTACGACCTGCCGTTGGCGGTGAAACGCGGTTACCACATGCATTACCGGGCCGCCGGCGTCGCACGCCTCAATCACCCGCTGCTCGACACCGAGCGCGGTTATTTCCTGGCGCCGATGCAGCGCGGCATCCGGCTGACGACCGGTGCGGAATTCGCGTTGCGCGATGCGATCAAGACCCCGGTGCAGCTGGGGCGTGCGGAACCCGTCGCGCGGGACCTCTTTCCCCTCGGCGAGCGGCTGGATGCGGAAGCCTGGATGGGGGCGCGGCCCTGCACGCCGGACATGCTGCCGGTCATCGGCCGCGCACCGCGGCATGCCGGCCTGTGGTTTGCCTTCGGCCATGCCCACCATGGCTTCACGCTGGGTCCGGTGACCGGGCGGCTGCTGGCCGAGATGATGACCGGGGAGGCACCCTTTGTTGATCCGGCGCCGTATGCACCGGAGCGTTTCGGTTGAGACGCGCTCAGCGGCGGGCGCGCAGCGCTGACCACGACAGCACGGCGAGGCTGGCGACGATCAGCAGCATGCCGGCGGATTCCACTGTTCCCGGCTGTTCGCCGAGCTGGATGCGCGAGGACAACACGCCGATCGCCGGCACCGCCATCACGGCGAGTCCGGCGACGCCGGCCGGCAGCAGCTTGAGCACGTAGAACCACAGTGCCCAGCCAAGCACGGTGCCGAACGCCGTTGCGTAGGTGAGCAGGAACCAGAAGTGCGGCGTCCACTGCACCGGACGCGCCGAAAGGAAAAACCCGATCACCGCGAGCACCAGCCCGCCGAGCAGCATCTGCCATGCGGTCAGTGCGAAGGTGCCAACGGCGAGATGAGCGCGCCAGCGCCGCGTCAGCACTGCGGCGATTGCCCAGCTCACGCCGGTCAGCACCGCCAGTGCGTTGGCGGCGAAGGTCCCTTTGAGCGACCACGGCTCGAGCACCAGCAGCAGACCCGCGGCGGACAGGGCCACGGCCAGCCATTGCGCGCCGCGGATGCGCTCTCCGAGGACCGGCCACGCGATCAGCAGCGTCCAGAAAGGCATGGTGTAGACCAGCACCGCAGTCTTGCCCGCGGCGCCGGAAACCAGGGCCCAGCTCACCAGGCCGTTAAACGCGGTGGTCTGCCACAGGCCCAGCATCAGCACATGACGGGGTGAGCGCAGCGCGAGGTTTTCCCCTCGCCACGCGGCGATCGCGAACAGCAGCAGTGCACCGGGCACGGTGCGCAGCGTCGCGTAATCCCAGGGATCGGCATAACGCACGCCTTCCTTCAGGATCACCCAGGTGTAGCCCCAGACTGCGCACAGCGCGATCAGGGCGAGTATGCCCTTGCGGGGCAGCGTGTCTGGCATGGCGGAGGCTCTGGGCGTTGGCTTGCGGTTTGCCGGTTGGCGTGGCGGCCGAATTATGCGGTAATTGAGCGTCTATCGGGATGCATGCATGCCGTCATTCCTGTTTTTTCTCCTGATGCGCCGGCCTTTGCGCTCATCATGGCTGGCCCGCCTGCTGTTGTTGCTGCTGTCGCTGCCGGCAGTGGCTGCAGCCGCGGGCCCCTACGATACCGGTCTGCTGTGGCGTCTGGAAAAAGCCGGCAGTCCGCCGGCCTTCCTGTTCGGCACCGTGCATGTGGACGATCCGCGCGTGACCCAACTGCCGGAGGCGGTGGCCCGGCGTTTCGACGCGGCCGGCGAGTTCACGATGGAGGTGATATTCGATCCGGCGATGCTGAAAGTGCTTGCCGGCCGCATGTTGTACACGGACGGCCGGGATTTGCCGCAGGTGGCGGGAGCCGAGTTGTACGGAAAAACGCTTGCCGCAGCCGGCGACCTGGGGCTGCCGCCCGAGGTGCTGCGCCTGTTCCGGCCGTGGGCGGTGGCGATGCTGCTGATCATGCCGCGGCCGCAGCACGGGGATGTTCTGGACGTGATGCTGATGAAACGCGCGCAGGCGCAGGGCAAGCCCGTGCACCAGCTGGAAACCGTGGACGAACAGATCGCCCTGTTCGAGAACCTGCCGGAACGGGACCAGCTGATGATGCTGCGCCATACGGTGGACAATCTCGAGACGGCGCGGCGCGGTGTGCGCGAGGTGGTGGAGGCCTGGCTCGCACGCGATCTCGCGGCACTGGCCCGGATCAGCGACCGGGCCGACATCAGCGATCCGGAGATGCGCCGTTTCAACGAACGTTTCCGGGCGGAGCTGATCGACCGGCGCAATCTGCGCATGGTTGAGCGCATGCAGCCCCGGCTGGCTGCCGGCGGTTTCATCGCGGTCGGCGCGCTGCACCTGCACGGTCCGCAGGGTGTTCTGGCCCGGCTTGCCACCCTGGGTTACGCCGTGACCCGTGAATACTGAGCCTGACCGGTTGCGGCCTGTTTCTGTGCTCACCCGGTACGCAGTGCGTGCCGCCAAGTTGCGGATTTTTCTGCGATATCGGAAAACCCGCGCATCGCGGGCCGGATCGGGGTCATCGTTGTTCTAAAATACCGGACCATGCAGCCTGCCTTCATCCATCTGCGATTGCACAGCGAATATTCAATCGTCGATGGCATCGTGCGCGTCGACGAGGCGGTCGCCGCAGCAAAGGCGGACGGCATGCCGGCGCTGGCGCTGACCGACCTGTCGAACGTGTTCGGCATGGTCAAGTTCTACAAGGAGGCGCGCAGCCAGGGCGTCAAGCCGATCATCGGTTGCGACCTGTGGCTGACCCACGAGGCTGACCGCGACAATCCGCAGCGCGTGCTGCTGCTGGCGCAGAATTACGATGGCTACCTGAGGCTGTGCGAACTGCTGACCCGCGCCTACCGCGGCAACCAGTACCGCGGCCGCGCGGAGGTCATGAAGTCCTGGCTGACGGAAATAGGCACCGACGGGCTGATTGCGCTGTCCGGTGCCCATCACGGCGATGTCGGGCAGGCGCTGGTTGCGGAGCGTCGTGACGAGGCGAAACGCCTGGCCCAGGAGTGGGCGGCGCTGTTTCCGGACCGTTATTACCTGGAAGTGCAGCGGCTGGGGCCGCAGGTGATGACCGGCGGCGCGGCCACGGTGCCGGTGGAAGTCCATGTCACCCGCGCCCTGCAACTGGCGGCCGAACTCGGGCTGCCCGCCGTGGCGACGCATCCGGTGCAGTTTTTGAAGCCGGAGGATTTCCGTGCGCACGAAGCGCGGGTCTGCATCTCCGAGGGCTACATCCTGTCCGACCAGCGCCGGCCGCGCCGTTTCAGCGGCGAGCAGTATTTCAAGACCCAGGCCGAGATGACCGCGCTCTTCGCCGACGTGCCGGAGGTGCTGCAGAACAGCGTCGAAATCGCGAAACGCTGCACGCTGGGGCTGACGCTGGGCAAGAGCCGGCTGCCCCATTTTCCGACGCCCAACGACGTGAGCCTCGAGGATTACCTGCGCCAGCGCGCGGGCGAGGGGCTGACGGCGCGGCTGGCCCTGCTGTATCCGGATGAGGCTGAACGAAGCGCGCAGGAGCCGGCCTACCGCGAGCGCCTTGAATTCGAGACCAAAACCATCGTGCAGATGGGTTTCCCCGGCTACTTCCTGATCGTTGCCGACTTCATCAACTGGGCCAAGAACAACGGCGTGCCTGTGGGCCCGGGGCGCGGTTCCGGCGCAGGCTCGCTGGTGGCCTACAGCCTCGGCATCACCGACCTCGACCCTCTGCGCTACAACCTGCTGTTCGAGCGTTTCCTGAACCCGGAGCGGGTATCGATGCCCGACTTCGACATCGATTTCTGCCAGGACGGCCGCGATCGCGTGATCGACTACGTCAAGTCGCGCTACGGCGCCGACTCGGTGTCGCAGATCGCGACTTTCGGCACCATGGCGGCGAAGGCGGTGGTGCGTGACGTCGGCCGCGTGCTCGATCTCGGCTACAACTTCTGCGACCAGCTGGCGAAACTGATTCCCTTCCAGCCCGGCAAGCACATCACGCTGGAAGAGGCGCGCAAGATGGAGCCGCAGCTCGCCGAGCGCGAGAAGAAGGAGGAGGAGGTCGCCGAACTTCTGGAACTGGCCGGCACCCTCGAGGGCCTGACGCGCAATGTCGGCATGCATGCCGGCGGCGTGCTGATCGCGCCGGGAAAGTTGACGGATTTCTGTCCGCTCTATGTCGCCGACGGCGCCAGTTCAGCGGTCAGCCAGTTCGACAAGGATGACGTCGAGTCGATCGGTCTGGTCAAGTTCGATTTTCTCGGGTTGACCACGCTGACCATCCTCGACTGGACGCTGAAGTACATCAAGCGCCTTGATCCGTCCTCCGACATCCAGCTTGAAAAACTGCCGCTCGACGACAAGGCGGCCTACGACATCTTCGCGAAGGCCAACACCTCCGCCGTGTTCCAGTTTGAATCGCGCGGCATGCGCGACATGCTGAAGAGCGCGAAGCCCGACCGCTTCGGCGACATCATCGCGCTGGTCGCGCTGTACCGCCCGGGCCCGATGGAGCTGATACCCGAATTCTGCGCACGCAAGCACGGCAAGCGCTTCAGTTATCCCGATCCGCGGGTCGAGTCGATCCTCTCCGAAACCTACGCCATCATGGTTTACCAGGAGCAGGTGATGCAGATGGCGCAGATCATCGGCGGTTACAGCCTCGGCGGCGCCGACCTGCTGCGGCGCGCGATGGGCAAGAAGAAGCCGGAGGAGATGGCCGAGCACCGGGGGCTGTTCCGCGAAGGTGCGGCGAAGAATGGCCTCGACCAGCGCAAGGCCGACGAGCTGTTCGACCTGATGGAGAAGTTTGCCGGCTACGGCTTCAACAAGTCGCATGCCGCCGCCTACGCGCTGGTGGCCTACCAGACGGCCTACATGAAGGCGCATCACCCGGCCGCGTTCATGGCGGCGAACATGTCGGCGGTGATGAACGACACTGACAAGGTGCAGCAGCTGGTCGATGATGCCCGGGAAAACCGGCTTGAGGTGCTGGCGCCGGACGTCAACAGCGGCGTTTACCGTTTCGAGCCTGTGGACGAAAAACGCATCCGTTACGGACTTGGCGGCGTCAAGGGCACCGGCGAAGGCGCGATCAACCACATCGTCGAGGTGCGCACGGCCGGCGGCCCCTACCGCGACCTCTTCGATTTCTGCCACCGCGTCGACAAGCGCCTGGTGAACCGCAGGGTTGTGGAGTCGCTGGTGCGCGCCGGTGCCTTCGACAGCGTCAACGACAACCGGGCGGAGTTGATGGCCTGTGTCGGGCTGGCGCTGGAGAGCGCCGAGCAGGCGAGCCGCGCGGCTTCCCAGGTCAGCCTCTTCGGCGACGCGGTCGAAGCGCCGCGGATGGTCGCACCGGCCAACGTGCCGCGATGGAGCAAGAAGGAACTGCTGCAGAACGAGAAACTCGCGCTCGGGTATTACCGCAGCGACCACCTGTTCAATGTCTACCGCGACGAGGTCAGGCGCATGGTTGCGAAAAAGCTGGGCGACCTGCAGACTGCCGGCGACCTTGCCGGGCGCAACGTCACCGTCGCCGGGGTGGTGCTGTCGGTGCGCGTGCAAAACACCGCCAATGGCCGCATGGGCATCGTCACGCTGGCCGACGACAGCGGCAAACACGAAGTCGTGGTTTACCGCGAGGCCTTTGATCGTTTCCGCCACAAGCTGCGCGAGGACGAGTTGCTGCTGATCGAGGTGCGCGGACGCCAGCGTTACCGCAGCGCGGAGTCTGAGGGCGAGAACGGCAACGGCGGCGGCGACAACACGCTGCGGCTCGAGGCGATGAACATCATGGACCTGAACGAGGCGCGCAACCGTTATGCCCGCGGCATCCGCCTGACCTGCAACGGCCAGTCCTCGGGCAGCAAGCTGAAGGAGCTGCTGGGGCCGCACCGCCAGGGGCCGTGCCCGGTGGCGATCGACTACATGAGCAACGGCGCGCGCTGCGAGGTGAAGCTGGGCGCGGCCTGGCAGGTCAATATCAACGAAGACCTGCTGCGCTCGCTGGCCGAGTGGCTTAAACCCGAAAACGTGACCATCGATTATGGCAATTCCGTCTAGGTTGCCGGCTGTGCTCGCCGCGGCGCTGGTGCTGGCCGTGGCCTCGGGGCCTGCTCCGGCGGGCGAGATGGAGTGGAAAATGCTGCTCGAACAGGCCAACCTGCATGTGCAGCGCGGCAGTCTGCAGCAGGCGGAGCTGTTCGCGCGCGAGGCGATCGCCGAGGCCGAGCGCAGTTTCGGCCCGAAACACCGCGCGCTGGATCAGAGCATTGCAACCCTCGGGCTGGTGCTGCGTTTCGCGCAGCGTTACCCGGAGGCCGAAAGGGAATACCGCCGCGCGCTGGCGCTGCGCGAGAAGGCCTTGGGGCCGGGTGACCCGCAGACCGCGATCCTGCTGAACAACCTGGCCGACGTGGTGCAGGCGCAGAAAAAATTCGCGGAGGCCGAGAAGCTGCATCGCCGCGTGCTGGCGGTGTTCGAGAAGGCCTACGGCGATGATCCGAAAACGGCTGCGAGCCTGAACAACCTCGGCGCCGCAATCCAGGCACAGGGCCGCCATGCCGAAGCCGAGCCGGTGCTGCGCCGTTCGCTGGCGATGAAAGAAAAGACCCTGGGTCCGAACAGCCCCAGCGTTGCGCACACGCTGAACAACCTGGCGCAGGTGCTGGACGTGCTGGGGCGCAAGGCCGAGGCGCGCAAGCTCGAGGCGCGTGCCGCGGCGATCCATCGCGGCGGCAAGCCGGCGCCCAAAGGCTGATATCCACCAAAAATCACTATAAGTATTTGTTTTTAAACAACTATTTATCCTGCCCGACCCTGAAGTCCGGGAATTCGCCGCCGGCTTCAGCGATGTCCACCCGATCCACCCGCGCCGCCCGCGGTCCGCGTTCCGCGCAACGGATGATTTCGGCGACGGCCTCCGCAGTGCCCTGCACCACGGCCTCGACACTGCCGTCGCTGCGGTTATGCACCCAGCCGCGGATACCGAGCACGCCCGCCTTGTAGCTGATGTAGTTGCGGTAACCGACGCCCTGCACCCGGCCGTGGATCACCAGGTGGCGGGTCAGGATGTCATTCACGATGGCGACCCTGGTTCATGTGCGGTGGCGGTTGCGATGTGGCGGAGCGCGGAGTAGGCTGACACCGCGGCTCCGCAGCAAACCAATAATTATTTTTACTGATTCCGACATTGGGGGAGTTTATGAAAATTTCATCCATGGTATCCGTGTTCGTGGCGGCCGTGCTGGCCGGTGGCTGTGCGGCGACCGGCGGCAATTCCAACGTCGCCCAGGACAAGGTGGTGTATCACGTCAACGATTCGAAGGTCCAGGCGGCCAATGCATTGCGCAACATCGGCAATCATCTCGAGGTCAATCCGCAGGCGAAGATTGTCGTCGTGACCCATGCACAGGGCGTCGATTTCCTGTTCGACGGCGCGAAGGACGCCAACGGCAACCCCTACAATATTCCGGTCGAGCAGCTGAAAAGCAGGGGTGTGCAGTTCGATGTCTGCGACATCACGCTGCGCAACCGCAAGCTGACCCGCTCGCGTTTCATCCCCGAGGCGAGCTTCGTGCCTTCGGGCGTTGCTGAAATCACGCGCCTGCAGCAGCGCGAGGGTTACGCTTACCTCAGACCCTGATTTGCCGCCGGCCGGCCGATGCGCGCCCTCCGCGGGGCGCGCATCGGCGCGGTCGCGTCCTGAATCCCGTGAACACCCTGCTCAAATACAAGGGCGACCTGTACGGCGGCCTGACCGCCGCCATCGTTGCCTTGCCGCTGGCGCTGGCATTCGGTGTCGCCTCCGGCGCCGGGGCGCTGGCGGGAATGTGGGGCGCGATACTGACCGGATTTTTTGCGGCGGTGTTCGGCGGCACCCGCCACCAGGTCTCCGGTCCCACCGGGCCGATGACGGTGGTGATGGCCCTGATCCTCACGGAGCTCGGCGGCAACCTCGCGGAGGCATTCACGGTCGTGATGCTCGCCGGGGCGCTTCAGGTGCTGTTCGGGATGCTCCGCTTCGGCCAGTACATCAAGCTGGTGCCGCAGCCGGTGGTGTCCGGGTTCATGAGCGGCATCGGCGTGATCATCATCATCCTGCAGTTCGCCCATGCCCTAGGCCATCAGCCGCCGCCCGGTGAAGTGGTGGAGAAACTGGCGGCACTGCCGTCGATGATGGCCGCCCCGTCCTATCCGGCGCTGGTGCTGTGCGGACTTTGCCTTGCCATCATGAGCTTCACGCCGCGGCGCGTGGCGGCGCTGCTGCCGCCGCCGCTGATCGCGATCGCCGCCGGCACCGTGGTCGCGGTCATGTTCCTCCCCGGCGTATCGGTGATCGGGGAGATTCCGACCGGGCTGCCGCAGATCACGCTGCCCACACTGACGCTGGCCGACCTGCCGGCAATCCTGCGATATGCACTGATCCTGGCTTTCCTGGGATCCATCGATTCACTGCTGACTTCGCTGGTGGCAGACAGCGTCACCCGGACCCGCCATGATTCGAACCGGGAGCTGGTGGGCCAGGGCATCGGCAACATTGCCGCCGGCCTCTGTGGCGGCATCGCCGGTGCCGGCGCGACGATGCGCACGCTGGTGAACATCCGCGCCGGCGCGACTTCCCGCCTCTCCGGCGCGATCCATGCACTGGTGCTGCTGGCGGTGGTGCTCGGATTCGGCGCCGCGGCAAGTCATGTTCCGTTCGCGGTGCTCGCCGGCATCCTGCTCAAGGTCGGTTACGACATCATCGACTGGCCGTACCTGAAGCGCCTGCGCCATGCCCCGCGCGGCGATCTGGCGGTGATGTTCATCACGCTGGGCGCAACGGTGTTCATTGACCTGATGACGGCGGTGGCCGTGGGGGTGGTGATGGCCGCGCTGATTTTCGTGGCGCGCACTTCCGAAGTGCAGATGAACAGTGCCCGCATTTCCCGCAGTTCCGGACAGGCCGCCGGCCTCGACCCCGAAGAGGCCTCGATACTGGATGCCGCCGGGGGGCGCATCGTGCTGTTCCATGTCGAGGGGCCGCTGAGTTTTGCCTCGGCCCGCGATCTCTCGCGGCTGATGCAGTCTTCGGAGGGACGTGATGCGCTGGTTGTCGATCTCTCCGATGTGCCGTTCATCGACACCAGCGCCTCGATTGCGCTGGAAGAGGTGATCGTCGATGCGCGCGACGGCAACGATACCGTCATCCTCTGCGGCATGCGCGATCTGGTGCGGCAGACCATGGAGCGCGCCGGGGTGCTGGGCCTGCTCGACACGCGGCAGGTGGCCGCCACGCGCCTGCAGGCACTGAGAACGGCGCGTGATTTTGTCGGCGGCAACGGCGGCCGGCCGGCGCTGCAGGTCTAACGGTTTGCGGGCAGGGCGGCGAGTTCGCGGGCCCGTGTCAGTGCCGCGGCGAACTGTGCCGGCAACTGTTCACCGCCGATCCTCTCTGCGAATCCCGAGCGCCTGAACAGCGACATCGGTTGTTCGCCGGCGCCGGATATCAGCAGTGTCTTGCCGTTTTTTGCGAGCTTGCGCTGCAGCGTGTCGAGGATGTCGAGTCCGGTGGTGTCGACATTCATGGTTTTCTGCATGTCCAGCACCAGGACGCGGCAGGGATCGGCCGGTTCGGCGCGGGCGAGCAGGGGTTCCAGCTTGTTGGCCGAGCCGAAGAACAGGGAGCCGAACATTTCGTAGGCGCGCACCGACGGCGGCAGGCGGTCGGTGGCGATCTCGGTGACGCCGGTCAGCGAGGAGACGCGGGTGATGAACAGCAGCGCCGCCATGACCAGCCCGACCTCCACGGCCACGACCAGGTCGAAGACCACGGTCAGCACGAAAGTGGCGAGCAGGATCGCGCGGTAGTTCATCGTGTAGCGGCGCATTTCGCGGAAGTCGCCCCATTCGCCCATTTTCCAGGCGACAACCACGAGGATCGCCGACAGCGCGGCGAGCGGCACGTGTTTCGCGAGCGGCGCGGCGACCAGGATCACCGCCAGCAGCGTCGCCGCATGCACGATGCCGGACACCGGGCCGAAAGCGCCCATGCGCACGTTGGTGCTGGTGCGGGCGATGGCGCCGGTGGCGCAGAAGCCGCCGAACAGCGGCGCGGCGATGTTGGCCAGGCCCTGGGCGACCAGTTCCTGGTTGGGGTCGTGGCGGTCGTCGATCATGTTGTCGGCGACGGTGGCCGAGAGCAGCGATTCGATGGCGCCGAGCAGCGCGATGGCGATGGCCGGGGCAATCAGGTGGCGTACCTTGTCCATCGACAGTTCCGGGAGGGCAAACGAAGGCAAGGTCTGCGGAATGCCGCCGAACTTGGAGCCTATGGTTTCCACCGGCAGGTTGAGCAGGGCCGCCGCGAGGGTGCCGAAGACCAGCGCGACAATGGGGCTCGGCACCAGGCTCCAGCGTGCCGGCCAGAACACGATCAAGAGCAGGCAGGCGAGGGCGAGGCCGACGGCGGTCCAGTTGATCGTGTGCAGCGCGTTCCACAGCACTGTGATCTGCGCGAAAAATTCCGCCGGCAGCTGGCTGGTCTGCAGGCCGAAGAAATCCTTGACCTGGGACAGCAGGATCAGCACCGCGATGCCCTTGGTGAAGCCGCTGATCACCGACACCGGTATGAAGCGGATCCAGGTGCCCATGCGCAGCAGGCCCATCGCCAGCAGCATGACGCCCGCCATCAGCGTGCAGATCAGCAGGTTGGCGACGCCGTACTGCACGACGATGCCGTAGACGATGACGATGAAGGCGCCGGTGGGGCCGCCGATCTGCACCCGCGAGCCGCCGAAGGCGGAGATGATGAAACCGGCGATTATCGCGGTATAGATGCCGGACTCCGGCGTCATGCCGGAGGCTATGGCGAAGGCGATGGCGAGCGGCAGCGCGAGCACGCCGACGGTGATGCCGGCAAGTACATCGGTGCGCAGGCGCGTGGCATCGTACTCACCGATGACGTCGAGCAGGCGCGGACGGAAACGGGGCAGTGCGGGCATCTTCAGTGCTGTCGTGCCCGGATCAGTTGCTGCGGTATTTCTGGATCATTTTCTCGTCGAGTTCGATGCCGAAGCCGGGGCCGCCGGCGACCTGCATCATGCCATTGCGGATCGGCGGGCGATTGATCCACATCAACTGCCAGACAGGATCACGCTCGGGATCGGCAAAACATTCGGCATAGGTGCCGTGGGGCACCGCGGCCAGGAGATGGCTGGCGATCTGGGCTTCTTCATGGTGCGCCATCGCCACGCCGGCGGCGCGGCAGAGGCCCGCGGCGCGCAGCCAGTCGGTGACGCCGCCGCCCTCGGAGGCGTCGTAGTTGACGAGATCGACGGCCTTGGCGTCGATCAGGCGGCGGATGGCATGGCTGGTGATTTCGCTCTGTCCCGCAGTGACCGGCATCGCGATCGCCTGACGCACCCGCGCCATTTGCGCCGCATCGTCGTACCAGTGGCAGGGTTCCTCGAACCAGCGGATGTCGTGCCGTTCGACCAGCCGTGCAAAACGGATCGCATCCTCGGCGGACCAGCCGCGGTTGGCATCGACGCAGAGAATGAAGTCGTCGCCGGCCGCCTTGCGCGCGACGGCGACGCGCGCGGCATCCTGCTCCGGCGTGAGGCCGCCGACCTTGAACTTGCAGCCGGCCATGCCGGCCTCGCGGTAGGACTCGATTTCGCGGGCGATGTCGGCATCGGTCTTGCCGGGCATGTAATAGCCGCCGATGGAAATCAGCGGCAATTCCGTCCGGTAACCGCCAAGCAGTTCACGCACGCTTTTGCCGAGCGCGCGGCCGGTGAGGTCCCACAGCGCGCAGTCGACGCAGGCGATGGCTTCGAGCAGCAGCTTGCGGTCGCCGGCTGTATGCGTCAGCTCAAACATGCGCTCCCAGGCCAGCTCCCGCTCGTAAATGTTTAAACCATTGATTTTATTGAATAATTCGTTTTCCACCAAGGCCGCAATCTGGAGGCCGTGGGCGCGGTTGTCACCGTTGTAGACATTGCTGACGAGACCGTCGTCGGTGCGCAACCGGGTGATCACCGTGGAGCGCTTGAGCACGCTGTAGGTCGAGCCGCCGAAATTCTTCGACAGCGGAATGTCCACGGCGATGGCTTCGACGGCGGTGATGCGCATGGCGCTCCTTGTTTGTTCAGATCAGGATGATCAGGGCGCCCAGCACCAGCGCGGCGCCGGTGGCGCCGAGGAAGATGCTGCGGTCGCGTTTCGACCACGGCGGCGCATGCATCACGGTGGTGGCGCCCCAGTTGCGCTCGGGATCGTCGCCGGCGTCCATGATGGCGGCGTCTATGGCATGGCGGCTGACGCCGAAATCCGCTGCGAAACTGCCCGGATCGGTGATGGCGCCGGTTTTTGCCGCGAGCCGCATGGTCGCCGCCATCGAGTCGAATTCCTTGGACAGTCCGCGCGCCGGCAGCGCATCGCCGGGCAGGGTCGGGCTGCCGTCGCCGGCGCGCGACTGCGGCAGCGTGTCCATGAACAGGTCCGCGGTCGGTTCCGGCGCCATTTGCGGCGCGGCGGCGGATGCTGCCGGCGGCAGGGTCGCCGGCACGCCCTGCTGCAGGCAGGCGCGCAGGTCGGCGGCGAGTGCGGCAATGTCCGGGTAACGGTCGTCGGCCGACTTCGCCAGCGCCTTGGCGATGATCAGGTCGAGCATCGGCGGCAGCCCCGGGTTGAGCGAGCTCGGCGGCGGCGGCGTGAAGTTGACGATCTGGAACATCAGCGAGTTGACGTCGATGCCGTTGAAGGGCGTCTGCCCGGTGACCATTTCGTAAATGATCACGCCCAGCGAAAAAATGTCGGCGCGACCGTCCGAGCGTTTGCCGAGCACCTGTTCCGGCGACAGGTAACGCGGCGAGCCGAGCACGACGCCGGTCTGGGTGCGCACGTCGGCAGTGCGCATGCGCGCGATGCCGAAATCGGTGATCTTCACCCGGCCATCGCGCAGGATCATGATGTTGGCCGGCTTGATGTCGCGGTGGACAACTTCGTGCCTGTGGGCGTAGGCCAGGCCGTCGGCGACCTGCGCGGCAATGTCGAGCGCGCGGTCCGCGGGCAGCTCGCGGCCGATGATCAGGTCGCGCAGTTCACGGCCTTCAAGGAACTCCATCGCCATGTAGGCGAGGTCGCCGCTGCGGCCGATGTCGTGGATGATGACGATATTGGGATGATTCAGTCCGCCGGCGGCGCGGGCCTCGATGGTGAAGCGTTTTTCGTAATGCTCCATCTCGCCCGGATCGAGCGCCATGTTGATGGTCTTGATCGCCACCGTGCGCTCGAGCATCGGATCAACCGCGCGGTAGACCACGCCCATCGCGCCGCGGCCGATTTCCGAGGTGACGTCGTAACGGCCGATCTTGGCGGGTTGTTCCATTGCCGGGGTCAGCTCAGCGGCCGCGGGCGACGCTGCGGTAGACCGGCCCCCAGGTCGGGTGTCCGGCTTCCGCCGCCGTCAAGGTGAACTTCGGATCGGCACTGAAGGCGTTGCTGAATTCCTGGCGGCACTGTGCCGTGCGGTCGGTGACGCAGTAGATGAAGGCGAGGTATTTGTAGGCTTGTGCCTGGTCGGTGCGCGAAGCGAGCCCGGAGGCCAAGGCCGACTGCAGCGAACGCTGGGCCTGGGCATAGTTGCCGTCCTCGTACTGGCTGATGCCGGTTTTCAGGCGCGACTCCGCGCTCGGCAGCTGCGTTTCCTGCGATTTCTCGCGCTGCTTGTCGAAGTCGAGCGCATCCGTGACGCTTTTGACGCCTTTTTGCACCGTTTCGCAGCCGCTGAGCAGCGGCACCAGCAGCAGCAACATGTAGAGCAAACGCATGGTCTCCCCCTAACGGAACCGATGCCGGATTCTAATCTCTTCGCCGGACCGGACTTCAACCACCTGCAGGTAGGAGGCAAATCCCGGATTGCGGACTTCGATCTTGTAGAGTCCCGGTTTCAGCGCGATGTCGCGCAGCGGCGGCGAGACGCCGTACTTGTTGCCATTGATGTAAATCTCGCCCCAGGGCAGCACCGCCAGGCGCAGCGTGCCGGTGGCCGCGTCCTCCTCCGCGGCGGCGGCTTTTTTGGCCGGGCGCGGCCGCGGCGCCGGCTTCGCATCGGCCACCGGGGCCGGCGGGGTTTCGGCGGCCGGCGGCCGTGCCGGGAGCGGGCGCGGCATGATCACCGTCGATTCGGCGAGTTCGGCCTGTTTTTTGGCCCGTGCCTCCACGCCTTCGAGCACGATGCGGATGCCGATGGCGGCGAGCAGGATCAGCGCGACCATCAGCCCGGTGGCCAGCGGCGGGCGGCGCATGACCTGGGCGCGGGCGACATGCGCGGCATGGGTCAGTTTTTCCATCGCTGCGGCGGCATGCGCGGCGGCGGCGCCGGGCTGGCGCCGCGGCGCGCGTTCCGGTGCCGGCGCATCGCCCAGGGCATAAACCTCGTGCTCGCGCACATGTTTGTCGGTGCGTGAGCCCTCGAAGGCGAACAGCAGGGCGTAGTCGGGGGACAGCGCCGACACCACCTCGTAGTACGAGCGCGACACGAACACCTGGTTGATGCCGGCGAAACTCATGATGCGCTGGGCGACGTTGATGCCGTCGCCGATGATGTTGGGCTGGCCGTTGATGTCGCGCACCAGGCGCACCGGACCGAGGTTGATGCCGGTGCGCAGCCGCAGCGAGCCGTCGGCGCGCAGCGCGTCGCGCAGCGTGATGCCGAGGAACAGTGCCTCCTCGGGGTCGCCGAGGAAGCTGATCGCCGCGCCGTCGCCGGTGTCGAGGATGATGCGGTCCTTCGCCGGCACGCCGTCCAGCGCCCGCGCGAGCAGGGCATTGAGCTGCTCCTTGACCTGCAACTGCTCCGCCACCGACTTCTTCGAATACTCGACGATGTCGATGAAGACCACGCTGCAGATGAAAGTGCGGTTGCCCGTGCTCATCGCGTCTCCCCGGTCGCGGTTTCCGCCTGCCGCCTATTTGATGCGCATGCCGGGCTGTGCGCCGGCATCGGGCGACAGGATGTAGAGGCCGGGCGCCTCGCCGCTGGCGGCGAGCACCATGCCCTCGGACATGCCGAACTTCATTTTACGCGGCGCGAGGTTGGCGACCATCACGGTCAGCCGGCCGACCAGCGCTGCCGGGTCATAGGCCGACTTGATGCCGGCGAAGACCTGTTTCGTGCCTAGCGCGCCGACGTCGAGCGTCAGCTTAAGCAGCTTGTCGGCACCTTCGACGTGTTCGGCATTGGCGATCCTCGCGACGCGGAGGTCGATTTTGGTGAAATCGTCGATCGAGATGGTTTCGGGCTGTGTGACTGCTTCCACGGCGTTCTCCTGGTGCTGGGCATGGCGCTGCTGGGAATGCGGCGCCGGTGCGGCGGGTTTGAGGCTTTCTTTATTGACGGCGACCAAGGCTTCGATTTGTTTGGGGTCGACGCGGGTCATTATGTGCTGATAAGGCTGAATCGTTTTGCAGGGGACATCAATATCTGACCATTTCAGCGGCAGGGGTAGATGCAGCAGCGTAGCTATGCGCTCGGCAGTTGTCGGCAGGATGGGGGCCAGTGCGTAAGTCAGAATTTTGAATGCTGAAATGCAGTCGCTGCATTTGCTGTGTAATTCAGCCTTGGCCTGTTCATCAGTGACGCTCTTTTTGGCAAGCTCCCAGGGTTTTGCGGCATCAAAAAGCTCATTGATGCGGTCGGCATGTCGCATGATGGCGCGAACCGCTTTGCCGTATTCGCGATCTTCGAAGGCTTCTTTGGCCTCTTCGGTCGCGGCAATGGCGCGGAATGTTGCGGCCCATTGCACTTCGTGGTCTTTGACATCGGGTGCTGGTTCCAGCAGTTGACCATTGAAGTGTTTGGTGATGAAGCCGCTGGCACGGCTGAGGATGTTGATGAATTTTCCTACCAGATCGCTGTTTACCCGCGCGACAAAATCCTCGAGATTGAGGTCGATGTCCTCCATCGTCGGGTTCAGCTTGGCGGCATAGTAGTAACGCAGCCACTCCGGGTTCAGTCCCTGCCGGATGTAGCTTTCGGCGGTGATGAAGGTGCCGCGCGACTTGGACATTTTCTCGCCGTTCACGGTCAGGAAGCCGTGGGCGTAGACCTTGCTCGGTGTGCGGAAACCGGCATGCTCAAGCATCGCCGGCCAGAACAGCGCGTGGAAGTAGAGAATGTCCTTGCCGATGAAATGCACCAGTTCGGTGTCACCGCCCGGGCGCAGGAAATCCTGCAGCAGCTTCTCGTCCATGCCCTTGCTGCGCACGTGGTGGATGAAACTGCCGAAATAACCCACCGGCGCGTCGAGCCAGACATAGAAGAACTTCTTGCCGTCCGTGCCGGGAATCGCGAAACCGAAGTAGGGCGCGTCGCGCGAGATGTCCCAGTCCGACAGTTTGGAGTCGCCGGGCTCGCCCAGCCATTCCTTCATCTTGTTGGCGGCTTCCGGCTGCAGCGCGCCGGATTTCTGCGTGAATTCGCGCAGGAAGGCTTCGCAGCGCGGGTCGGAGAGTTTGAAGAAGTAATGTTCGGACTGCCGGCGCTCGGGTTTGGCACCGGACACCGTGGAGTAGGGGTTTTTCAGCTCTGTCGGGGCATAGGTTGCGCCACACACCTCGCAGGAGTCACCGTACTGGTCCTTCGCGCCGCATTTGGGGCATTCACCCTTGATGTAGCGGTCGGGCAGGAACATTTCCTTGACCGGGTCGTAGAACTGCTCGACCGAACGCGTGGCGATCAGGCCGGCGTCTTTCAGTCTGCCGTAGATCTCGGCGCACAGCGCCTCGTTTTCCGGCGAGTTGGTGGTGTAGAAATTGTCGAATGCGACCCCGAAGCTCTTGAAGTCGCGGTCGTGTTCCTTCCACACGCGCTCGATCAGCTGTTCCGGCGTGATGCCCTCGGCATCCGCGCGCAGCATGATCGGTGTGCCGTGGGTGTCATCGGCGCCGACGTAGTGCACCTCGTGGCCCTGCATGCGCTGGAACCGCACCCAGATGTCGGTCTGGATGTACTCCACCAGGTGGCCGAGGTGGATCGCGCCGTTGGCGTACGGGAGCGCGGAAGTGGCGAGGATGCGGCGTGACATGGATGGCGTTTCGGCGAGTGAAGCTAAAGGATTGAATTATAACAACAAACTTTCATGGCCCAGGCTTGCGCCGCCGGCCTGAGCCGGCCTTGCCGAGGTCGTGGCCGAAAAAACCTTTGCCGACATGGGGTTGTGGTTGGTCAGGGGATGCGATGTCGCTACAATCGCGGCCTCACCACGCATCACAAAATGGAACCCGAACATGGCCACCACCCCGATCACCGAGCAGGACGTACAGACCGCGCTGAAGCAGCTGACCGACCCCAACACCAAGCTGGACTATGTCGCCGGCAAGTCCGCCAAAAACATCAAGGTTGAGGGCGGCAACGTCTCGGTGGACATCCTGCTGGGTTATCCGGGCAAGAGC
>VFQN01001754.1_pt1 | contig 35280 bp, 51 predicted proteins | sample 3512371 | NCBI WGS metagenome assembly VFQN01 (sample SAMN10412370, study PRJNA504923) | tailings metagenome | isolation source: Replicate 2 from Balatoc abandoned mine | place: Philippines: Itogon, Benguet | collected 2017-08-28 | reverse complement strand
CGTCAGAATTTCTGCTAACATCGCCCAGAATTCTGACGGTACTGGTCAGAATTTCCACGGCGATAACAAGGTGAAATTCTGAATCCTTCAGAATTTCAGGCAAAAACATTCTGAACCGTTGCCGAAACGGCCGTCAAAATTATAATAATTCTGAAGACCGGGACACTGAATATGGGGCACACCGTACGCCTCGCTCCACATGCCACACGGGCAACACACACTGCCTACCGTAAACTGCTGCGCGACCTTGCCTCCCTTATTCGCCCCCCTGCCCATGTCCCTGGTAGGCATCCCGCTCAACGGAGGCTGCTACCTAAGCAGTGGCTTCTCCGACTGCTGCTCCGGCCTCATCTGTAAGGACAACAAGTAAGCGGCGACTACCGGTACCGGTAGTGTTGGGAGCTTACACGGTACAGGATGATTTCATCACAGCTTTCCGCCTAGCTGTGGCCCTCGACCCGATTCCTTGCGGGCAAATGTAGTGCACGCTCCAGGGTGGGATGCCGATCGCCCTCCAGGCTCGTGCACACTCGACGGGACCTATACGTCCGCCTTGCCCCACCCGCACGTAGGTGCGTGTTTCGCAGCCCCAGCGGCAGTGGCGACGGCGGCAGCAGCTCCTGCCTGACCAACGACGGCCGCTTTGGTAAGGGAGTCATGGCAGCCCAAACTCTGCAGACAGTTGTAGTTGTCGATCAATCTGAGGCCGACATGTGTGTATCCTAGGGCTTCCACGTTGACGTCGGTAATAGAATATGTAACTGACATGTTTGCGGTTGGCGGCTTCCCCTGCCTCCAGCTCCATTCCCTGATGTGCTTCAATACTAAGCACGCTCGTCCCCTTGAACTGCAGGCATTCCGCTCAACGGAGGTTGCTACCTCAGTAGCGGCTTTTCCGACTGCTGCTCGGGCCTGTGCTGCAAGGACAACAAGTAGGTCGGGTGGGGCCGGTGAGGGGGGCCTGTGCCGGCTGCACACCTACAACCATTCCCTGGCGGCTGGTCCTGGCGTGTGAATCTTGGAGACCTGAGTGTGGCACCCTAGCCCCCAATACTGGTAGAGATACAACTCTTTACCTAAGAGCGAGGGTACCACGGCGTAACCGTGCCCTCTGTACTCTTGCATGAGGGCTTGAGGGGCATGAGCACAGGACGCACCCGGGTGCTGTAGGCCTACAGCAGCAAGACGACGGTACCCACTCAGATTATATACCGGTATGGTACCAACAACGAGACGCATCCCCGCTGCGTGCCCGCTCCCCCACCAGGTGCGTGAGGCGCAGCCCCAACGCCCGACCCGGCAAGTGCGAGTGAGCTGCCTTCAGAACCTGTGTGGCGTCTGCGCACAGCGCAGTGCGGCACGAGCACACAAGGCACACGAAGCCAGCCAGTAACGAAAGAGGCGCACCAATCCGAGCGCAGACCATGGGGCCTGGCGCACACCTTACACGTGCGCATTCCTTGCCACATATGCGCTCCCGCATCAACGTTCTGTCCTAGCTAGTAAGTAGGCAACACGGTGTGTGGTTGCCACCGTCTGTTGCGCGGCTGTGCATGAAAGTCCTGCATGGAGTGTGTACATTACGTATTAGCAACTGGGTGCCATGTGCCTGGCATAGTACGAACACTCTCGAAAGTACGGAGTGACACGATTTGGCGCCTAAATGACATACCGTATCATGCGCGTGCACCAGACGACACCCAAGGTTGCACGCAGGGTAACCCCCTTAGTTCCATTGTTGAGTTGTCGGACACGGGCCTGCAACAGTGCACCGGTTGGACTGCTACTCCGTGTGCAAAGTTGCACGGCTACGTGCAAGCCTGAGGCAAATAGGCTAGTCCAAGTGTCAACAAACTTGCAACATAATCTGTAATAGGTCTACCCGGCCATGCCACTAGTCCCGCGGTCCCAAGCAACACTCCTAGAACAACGCCAATCATGCGCAGCGGTCGCGCGGGAGCGCAGCACAACCTACGGGAGCAGGAGTATGTCGAATTCCCATGGCCAAAGCAGCACTCGCACCGTCACGGCCCTTTTTGATAGGCTCACGCCAGTCCCCAATCAAGTTAAGTGCTCTGAAGCACCGCTACTCACACCTAACAGCCTGGCCTTCAGCAGATGGGCCACCTACCCCCGACTGGACAGCGGTACACAAGGCCACAAGGCCACAGTAGAAGACCACGCCACGGCACGAAAGGTGCCAGCCGCACACAATGCCAGTCCCTCCGTGTCTCCCGCTGGAATCTCCTTCAGCACGCGTCTACACAGCCGTGTGTATTGGCTGCTTTGCACCCTCGGCCCCGGGCCGCGCTGCGCCGACAGCCCCACGGGGTATACACAACGCGGATGGCCCTTTGAAGCTCTTCCTGCCATTTACTGCGCCAGCTGCAGATCCGGACGGGTACAGTCGGAGAGGGTAGGGTGCAGGCGCGTGCAGCGCGTGGCAGGCGGCACGTAGCACCCGGGCACGTGGCACGTGGGCAGCGGCACGTGGCAAGCGGCACCGCGGCCTCCAGGCGGCCTTGCGCAGGCCTGCTGCTCTTCCGCTGCTACGCTTCAACACTGCTGGCTGTCAGCTGCTGCTGCTGCTGCTGCGAAGCGGTGTCGACAGCACCAGCCCCACCGCCCGTGCACCTAGTCGGCAGGACACGGCGCGACCCCCAGCAGGCTGCCCCAATGCGCAATCTGTGTGCTGCCCACACTGGCGGCTTGGGCGTCAACGACTGCGCAGGTACCCCTGGTGCAGAACTACCCCTTCCTCGGGGATTGCTGCACGTCTAGGGCGCTTACTGCCCTTCAGCCGCTGCTATCGCCGCCACTCTGCTGCTGTGTTCGCTGGCTGCCTGGCAAGCCCCCACCACTGCCAGTGCTGCTGCTGCTGCTGCCGCCGCCGCCCCTCGGATTAGTTGGCATGTGCCCTCGGGGGCCGGCGGCCCTCGGGTCACGGCTGGCGCCCGCCTCTCGCAGTTGCCGTATGTACGACCGCATGTGGGCCCACTTACGCGATCCCATGTCGTACAAGTAGTCCCACGTGTAGATGCCGGCGCTGTGCAGGTCGTCAAAGTGGATCCTGCAGGCGACGCTTTGCAAGCGTAGTAAGGCGACGTAGTAAGGCAGCACAAAACACTACTTTGCCGAGGCACCGAGCATACGTAGACACAGCGCTAAGCGGTTTGGGTGAACAAGTCAAGAAATGCAGGGATGGTGAGGGTCAGCGCAACTGACGGCGCACAAGCTGAAAGGGGCATGCAGTACACGGACTAATGTCTGCTACACACACTGCCCCGAACTCAGGTGCAAAACTACACCGACCACGGGGGCAGGCCCTTGCCGTGTGGCCCTGCCATTGCCCGCCATGCATATATGGGCCTGCCAAGCCGCAACCCTCCACTTGGACGGCTTCAGTCAATTACCTGATTGCGTAATTGCCAACAGCTTCCACGGACAGGATCCCGACATGTCGCCGCCCCGAAACCACCTGGCGGAAGGTCCCAGGCGGTGTCAATAGGGCTTCGCAGTGCCCCGCAGTGCAGCAACACCACTGCGGCAGCCCTGCTATTGGTGAAGGGCCTACCCGAGGACGCCCTCTCACAGGCTCCTGTCGCTTGGTGTCTGCGCTGGGACTGCAAACCCTCAGTAGCTCGGCTGACAGCCGAAAGTTTGCCCCGTCAGGATAGCTGACCACCAGGCGCTTTTGATTTTTCAGTAGCTTGATCTCTATTGGCGATGGAGGCGAGCCAGCTGGTGCCGCGGCGCTCCTTTCGGAAGCATCGGCGTCGCTGGCTTCGTTGTGGGATTGCCGCGCGCAAAGTTGTACGCTTGTCTGTACGTTTGCTATCGATCGTGCCTGTGTGGTCACTGCTGTGCTCCATGCCAGTTGCCTCCTGGCGAAATTTGCGAACAGCATCCCAGCTGTGCTCGCAATTGACATGGCAATTTGCTAACAAAAAGGGCACAATTTATGTCAACAAGTATTCACATCCGCGCTCAAGGGATGTAAGTGTAATGGACCCACCGACCCGCGTGGCATGCATGAACACGGACAAGCCTCTGAAGGGCAGCTCGTCACCGCGAGTAGCTAGCATCACATATGTTGAATGGTAGCAATATATTTACACACATGATATATACATATCACGTAACCTTAATCTGGTCCGACGCTGTGCAGCCCTTTCACCTTCGCGTCCCCTCGTGTCCCGGGGCTCAAGAACAGCCCTATCAGCGCCCGTCTTGCGCCCTCGCCTGCCAACTAGATGTTAACTGGAATGTGCGACCTGCGCTAATTACCAGGAAGGCGGGCCATGAACAATACCACAGTGCTTGAGCCACCCCATCCAGCGGTGTGGACCCCGCCCAGTCCGCCAGAAGCCTTCAACGGCACCAAAGTCTTATTCAGCTTCGCCAACTGCTCAACGCGACCGCCGACGGACTGCAACGGACACGGCAAGCTTGGAGGCGTGTGCTTCTGTACCTGTGACGAGGGCTACGAGACAGACTTCAGCGTGAGTCAAAGCCGCATACCAGTGTAGGGGGGCACACAGGCAGGCAGACACATCTTGAGTGCGCGCACATTAGCAGAGCTCAGCACACCGAAAGCATCCTGCTTGAATTGTCCCGGACTGCAAATTGCGGCCGAGAGAGCCGGCCGTGGATCAAGCCATAAAACACGGCCTCATTGCGCACCTGTGTGCACAGGTGTGCCGCAGTACCTGGTAACACCCACTCACCGTTCTGGTCGAGCCATCTACAAGCCGTTCGATGAACGAGTTGTCATATGCATCAAGCAGCATCAATGCATTCAACAACCCCTTGCACCACGCCTTGCAGAACGTCCTCAACATCCGTTGGTGCGTCCCCGCCAACACACTCCCCACTGCCGGCTACCGCACCGTCAACATCACTGACCCCGCGTATGCGGGCAGCAGCAGCAGCAGCACAACAAACGGTGGGCTAGCGCCTAGATCACGGACTGTTCAGCTTGGGACTTCACGCACGCCGCTATCTGCTGCTATCGCGCACGCCGTCGTCTGCGAGGGTGCCTTTCTGGCTCCCTGCTGGCTAAGCTCCACATGGGCACTGAGGAAAGCATCCTGCAGCACTTGGTTATTGCGTCACCTTTGCAACCTCGTTCCCATACTACCGGTAATCTCCGCTGTCGCATGCCCCCACGCATGCCTGTCCGGTGACTGCGCACCCGTACGGACATGCCGTATTGGAATCCACCAGCTCTTTGCCTCGTGCCCTCCTCCCGCCCCCACGCAGGCTTCCTCCTGTGGCTGGGCACCCGCACGGGCATGGCCGTGTCGTACACCATCAGCGCCACCATCCTGGCGGCCAGCCTGTGCTTCCTGTACCTGTGCATCAGGTGGGCGGGGCAGTGGTGGTCGCGTGTGCTAACAGCAGCCGCATATGCTTCCTGCACTTGCAAGGGGGGCGTTGGGGTGCCTGTAGTATGTGGACACGCGAAGGGTCCCCTACTGATGAATGGCGCAAGCACAGTGCACCGCATGGCAGTCGGTTGGCGGCGTGCCACCTGTTTGCAGGGTTGCCGTCCAGGACACGCAGGACGGCAACCTCAGCGACTAGCGCTTCCGTACGCTCAAGAGCATGTGCTCCCTGCCTAATGCAACCCAGGGGAAGCACCATATCCGCAACCCTCATTACAGCCTCGCACCTCTTCGCTGCTTCTCTGTGTCCCGCTTCACAGGCGCTATAGGCAGGCCAAGGCGGCCCGTGCCCGCGGCAAGGCGCGTGAGACGCACTACTATCACCACTACCCCGAGGGTGGTGAAGGCCGCGGCAGAGGGGGTGCAAGACCCCCTGATGACAGGGGCAACTTCTTCCAGGTGAGGATTGGTGAAGCTGCCTGTACGATGGCACGGCACACCGGCAGACCTGTCGTGGTGTATGCACACGTGGACGTGCACGTCCGTGGTCTGTTTCGTGGCGGATGGCGGGACCTACCGAGTCGCTGCAACCCTGCACCAGATGGTCAGCCAGCTGGTTCTCAGGACGAGTTGGCCATGTGAGAGGGCATGCGGCACGACGTCTGTTAAGCCGTTGGTAAGGCCGTTGGTAGCTGCACTGTACATGACCTCAGGAGGCATGCCTATGGGTTGTTAGGCACGTGTTCGTTGGTTCCTAACCGCAGAGGTGGTGGCTGCGGAAGGCCCGTGGGTCCTTTGCGGCCGGCGACGGTGGCGGCGGGTCCGCTGGCGGGCGGCGTGGTACGGTGGCGCTGCCGGCGGGCGCCGCCGCAAGCAACGCCATGGCCGTACAGCTGTTGGCGCTCCAGCAAGCCTTGAGGTGAGGCAAATGCACGCGCGATAGCAGCTTCAGGTGCTTCCTCACCGGGTTCTGTAACCTATTGAGGTGTCATTGCGGTGTTGCATACTTTTGACCAGCAGCGGCGCGGCCGTACCACTCCTGGCGCCGCGATTCGGCACAGCACGGCTGAATGGACAACTGGCCCAGAGCCAGACTCTGCAGCCACTTGCCGGCCAATACAGACCCCGGCACATGCTTACAGGCTCCCTGTCTACCCATAGATACCACACGAAACGTGCTCCCGTCCTATTTGCGTCCCCCCGCGTCCTTATAACAGGCAGCACCAGCAACACGGAGGCGGCAGCGGGACCTCCCTAGACCCCGCCATGCTACAGGCCACGCTCGCCGCCGTCACCGGAGCCATGGCCGGCGGCGGCGGCGGTGGCGGCGCGGGTGCCGGCGGCGGCGCACCCTGGTCCCAGGCCACAGCGGGCTCCCCTCAGCACCCGCCGCCGCAGCAGCACCGTTCATATGACAGCCCGGCACGTGGCCGGACGTCCTCCGTCGACAGGCACCCCCAGCGGCGCCCCAGCAGCGCTGGAGGCCCCGCACGTTACGGCAGCCCCGGGCATGGACCCGGCGACCACGCGTCCCGGAGCCGTAGCTTCGTTAACCCGCTAGCCTACATGGGCCAAGGGCAAACCCACGACCGTTATGACCCCTACCAGCAGCAACCGATCGTGCCGTACTCGCCGGCGGGCAGGCAGTCGCGGCACGGCTCGGCGGGCGCGGCGCCCCGCAGCCCCCTGGCCCATGGTTCGGTACCAGGAGGCAGACCCATGGGCCACTATGACCCCAACGGAGTTGGAGACAGGTACGGCGCGCCGGCCGCAAGCCCCATGCGGGGTGCGGGCGGAGGCGTGCGGCGGCCGACAAGCCTGGGCGGCGGCCTGGCGGAGCCCGAGGCCGCCGCCGTGGTCACGTTACCGGCGCGGCAGGGCGAGCAGTACCACGGGAAATACGGCATGGACTACGGCGAGGCGAAGGACTACCGCGAAGGGCACTACGATGAGGGGCGGGGATACCACTGAGCGGGGAGGGGCAGCAGGGCAGGGCAGGATAGGGCAGGGCAGGTCATTACAAGCTGGGCTGGTTGTAATGGCAAGCCACCTTGCAGCTCAGAAAGCAGCCGACGCGCGGATGACAGGGAAAGCTTTGCCATATCACTAGCCCTAGCCGGGCCTGGCGTTCGTGTGACAGGGCGTTGGTTGCGAAGCCTCGCAGCTCGCAGCAGGCCGCGGGCCGTGGCCTCAGTAATCGCCCAGGGCGCCAACGCATTGTTGTAAGACAGTGCTTTGTGTTGTGCCCTAATACCATCAACGGGGAGAGGCTCAGTGTTGCGTTGCCAGGGCGGGCTGGCGTGTCCCTGCCTAACAGTAGCAGTCGTCACGTCTCGGAGCCTGTGTCACGTGCCAGCGGACTTGTCGGAACACGTGTGCAAACTGTTGAGGAACGTGGTGTTTGTATGGTCAGCTATGGTGCACACAGTCCAGTGTTCATACGTGGGTTGCGACCGACGCAGGTACATGTTGGGATGGCGTTCAATGATCAAGATGTAAAGCCGGTGCGCACCTCCACGCACGGCATGGGCGTGGCTCACACGTCACAGCGTCGATGGGCAATCGTACTCAAGAGTGCCACGAATTCTTGATAGTGTGCAATAGTGCATTTTAGAAAGTGACGTTGACAAGCATGAAATGACGCAGCACGACCGTCCGGAGTGCTGCAAAATACAGAGACGGGGGAGGGAGGAGTGGCTTCCTTTGCTGGTGTCGCTGTGTGTACGGGCGGAAGGCCATTGCGTCGGCCGGTGCGGTATCGCTTTGTTTACTCCTAAAGTCATGGGCCTGAAAGTAGTGTAGAGTACCTGCTGTAAGATGGCAGCGTGGTAGGATTCCTCAGGTGACTGGGGCCTAAGCCAAGGTTCGGGCCAGGCATCGCTGTTCGGGTGACCCATGGACCACTTCCAAAAACGCCCCGGGTTGCTTCACAACATCATGCCACAACGCCTGTACACAAACTGCTTTACCAGCTACGACTCTAGTCTAATTTGTCCGCTTTCTGTCGAACCACGCTGTCCAACTGCTTCCGACGTTCCCAATCGCTACGTGTGCATGCATCTCAATGTTCGGTGTGCATAACGACATCATATATGTTCTCTTATAGTTCGCTATGAATAAAGCTGGTACTTCCCGTCAAGAATAGGGAACTACCCGACAAAGCAAAGGGCATGCCTGCCCGCCACTGTGCTGGTAGATGAACAGAGGAGCACAGATGGAGTTACGAATGAGCACTAGCTTCAGCTGATACGGGCTCAAGCCGAAGCTGAACAACGGCGGAGCGAGGCAAAGAGATGGCGGGGTTGGTCACCTTCGCGGGGGCGTTACTTATGCTGACAACAATCTTGATCTCAACTGTTTATCTCCTGAGATCATGGTGAGTCTGGAAATGTGTGCTTGCGGTTGCGAGCGCGTCTCGGCTAGGCCCAAGTTGCTCGACCTGCACTTCCATAATGGCAGCAGGGCGCGACACTATGTGACCGCGTATGATGCTTTGTCTTTTCCGGGAAAGGTGGACTACGACACATGACACGCCACAGCGGGCCGTGCCTGCCACCACCTCCTGTTACCCTTCGCTGCGCCTGCTCACCCCACACCCCAAGTAACTGACAGGCGCAACAGGATTGTCAGGGACCCACGAGGTTTGACCCTATGCGTCCGAACACCGTAACACTCACTGTGCAGGGTTGCTGGGCTCGTGTGTCGCCGTCTGGGGGTCGTTGCTTCCGTGGAGCAGCTGGGCTGGGGCGGCTGCAAGCGGCTGCGGCTGCAGCTGAACAAGGTGCGGGACACACCCGATCCCAGTGGGAACCTAGCACTTACTATTGGGCGCCTTGGCAAGCGCAAGGCATCTTGCAGCGCCCGTGCAACAGCAACGGCAGCACCCAACAAGCGCCATGGGCTCAGACCTGCCATGCAGCCAGGCCCATCCTGCTTTAGCATCAAGCGATAGCCGGCGCGCAACTTGCTGAAGCAAATAAGGCTTGGACTGTCTGCAGGGTCCCGTTGGTGCGTTCAGCTTGGAGTCCGCCAGCCTCCGCTTCGCCGACGGCTCCGGGCCCAAGCTGGGGCTGCTGCGGCTGGCCCTGGCGGTGGGGGCAGCGGTGTGGTCCGGGGGCGGCGGGGACGGGGTGCAGCGGCGGGAGAGCGGCGGCGGGGAGGCAGATGGCGGAGGCGGCAGCAGCGGCGGGGCGGCGGGCGGCGGGGAAGCGGTGGCGTACCTCACTGTGGCGCTGCAGGTGCGAGGGATCTGTGGGTGTGCCCATTGCGGACGCTGAGGTCGGTATGTGGGGGCGGCTGCGTTGGGTTGCCCGGCCAGCGTGGGACTGTTGCAATTGCAGTTTTAGTACACTTACAGTTACAGTTTCAGGCCCAGTTGGGCGCGTTTGGTGAGCCAAGGGGGCCATAAGGACTGCTACAGGGATCGTACCGTACGTGCAGGGGAGGTTAATATCCATCTGGTCGGGCAAGCACGCGGCTGCCCCAGGTAACTAATGCAAATCTTATCTTAGCCTGGTCGCACCAATGATCAGCTCCTCGGGCCTTGCTGCTGCCCCCGGTGTGCAGGGTGTCCGCGTGGAGCTCCGGGAGGGCCAGCGGCAGGGGGCGGCGGGGGCCCGGCGCAAGGACAAGGGCCAGTCGCAGGCGCGAAAGAAGGCTGTGCGGCCGCCGAGGCCCCCTGCCCTGCCCGTGCTGCTGCTGCGGCTTGCGCCGCTGGTACGGCTGGAGGTCAGGGAGGTGGCGGTGACGGCGCCGGTGCTGGATGACAGCCGCCAGGTGAACACGGTGGGAGGCAGGCGCGCTAGGGGAGGGCGGGAGGATGTCGTCGTGTTGGCATAGGTAGGGGCGTGCCAGCGGCGGTGTGCAAGGCGCACACGGGCACAGGCCGTCTGGAGGGGGAGGGTAGGCGGGGCTGGAGGCATGCTGGCTCTGACGTGGCTATGCAGGTGGCAACGGAACGCCCGGGAGGAGGACCGGGGAACGTCCAAGAATGCGAGGACGGGTATTTTGCAACGCTTGCGATTGTCCTTTTTGCGTGCAGGCGCCGGCTACCGCCGAGGCCCACGACACCAGCAGCGGTAGCAACAGCGGCGCTGTCCTTTCGCCTGCCACGGTCCGGTGCCTCACTGCCACCGCCAGCCTTGGCTCGCTGGTGCTCTCCGCGGACTGCCTGCCCCCTGCCGTCGCCTCCGAACCCACCGCACTCCTGGCAGCTGTGCACGCGGTAACTGGGACAGCAGCGGGGGCAGGGGCAGACGGAGCGGACGGCGGTGCTCTGTCGCCCGCCGCGTCCGTGGCGTCTCGAGAAGACACGAAAACGGGCAATACCGGGGGAAGGGTTGGGCCTGGGCCCTTTGGCAACGTTGCGGGGACTGCTGCAGCAGCAGCTGCTGCTGTGAGCACGGTTGGCGGGGACCTGGGTCCGGAGGAGGCTGGGGAGGAGGCTGGAGGCGGACAGATCGCGGCAGAGGGTGTGGTGGAGACCCAGGGGCGAGGCACCTCGGCGGCGACGACGCGGCTGGGGGTGGAGCTGCGGGATTTGCAGCTAACTGTACGGCAGAGCTGTACAAGAGAAAGCACCGTCTGGACGACCAAGGTGGCGGCAGGCAGTGCGGCGGGAAGCGCGGATGGGAGCCGCGGCGGCAGGGAAGGGACGATACCTGGGGGTGGCGACGGTGTCGGGGACAAGGAAGGCGACGGCGGGCTGCTGGCGGCGGTGCGGGTGAGCAGCTTGGCGGCGGCGGCGGTATGCGGGCGCAGCCAGAGGTAAGGGCGGGGGTGCGTGGCAAGGGCTGACCATGCGCTGTTGGTGGAAGATACCTTCTTACGCCAGGCATACGCATGGCCTGCGAGTTGCGCCTTGCGCCGGAGACGCGATTTGCTAAGGGTTGCGTAACATTGTGCTTGTGAGGTGGATTGTGACTCATAGCATACCCTTGTAAAGACGCGAGTGTTTCGTGTGCCGCGGAGTGCTCGTAGGCTGCAGCAGGCTGGGGTGGCAACTTGCCCGGCAGCAGTACCGTTATGACCTTTCCATTCTGAGTCCATCACACCTGTAATGCATTAACCATCGCCTTCGATGCACTGTTGGCTGCTGTGCAGGCCGGGGGCCAGGACCGGCCAGTTGCTGGGCCTGGGGGCCAGCGTGGGGGACGTGGCCCTCAGCTGCTACGCACATGCCCCCGACCCACACCCGCGCACGCCCACGGCCGACACTGCAGCGGGAGCAGCGGCAGGAGGGAAAGCAGCAGCGGGGGACGGCAATGCCGCTACCGCTGCTGCAGCAGCGCAGGTCGGGCCCTTGACAGAGGCCGTTATTGCGCTAGCCAACCTGGCGGCTGGTAGCGGGAGCAGGTCTAAGCGTCATGTGGGCTCGAAGGACCGCAAGCAGGGCGGGCGGAGTGTGGGAGGCAGCACGGGGACTGCGCCGTCTGGGCTGCCGAGCGGGGCAGCAGCCGCTGCCGCCACAGGACCGGCTGGTGGCGGTGCTGCTTCTGCTGCTGCTGCAGCTGGCAGCGGTGGCGCAGAGGCGGAGGACAAGGTGGCCGCGCTCATAGGCCGACTGGCGCTTTTGCTGCCCTCACAGGTGGGGCGTTGGCTGGTTGCAGTACATATGGAAGCATTTGTTGGACCGTGGGGCTGCTGGCTGCTGTTCTGTCGATCTTGTTGTTGCGCGACGGCCTGGGCCCGTTAGCCTGCCCAACGTGTGCTAGGTGCACCAGCGCGATGGCTGCGAAGGGAGCTTCTCCTCAGGTCCCTGCTAGTACGCAAGCTGTCCGTCACCATGTTCCCCATGTTGGTACCTTCGTCCAGGTGTCGCTCCGCACTGGGTCGCTCCGGCTAGCGGCGCACCTCCGGGCAGCACCCGCCCGTGCAGCTCACCCGGGCCGAGCACAACCTGGCGCGCGGCAGCCCTCCGCTTCCACCTCCGCCCCAGCACAGGGTGCACGCAGCCGCCTGGGCCCCGCCGCTGTGACAGTTGCATCAGACGCCAGTGCAACACCAGTACACGGGCATCCAGGCAGGCACCTTGCCACCCTCCAGCTGACCGTGGGCCCCAGCCGCCTGCGCGCCACCTCGAGCGGCCTTCTGCTGGTGGGACCTCAGGCAGCGGCGGGCCCACTGGCCGGTGGTACTGGGGCTAAGAAAAATGTTGCTGCTGCTGCTGGTGGCGGTGGTAGCGACAGTGCAGGCCGCTATGCAGGGCCAACGGCCCCGCGCCAGGCTGCCGCTGCTCCCACCGCTGCCTCTGGGCGCAAGCTGCTGGGCGTCTCGCTGCACCTGGGGCAGGTGGCGCTGCTGGCGGCTGCCAGCTCTCCCACCGGGGACCAGCAGGGCCTGCAGCAGCAGCAGCAGCAGCAGCACAGAGGCCGTAGCGGTGCGGGCCTGCGCCCAACGTCGGGTGGAAGTGGCGGCGCCCAGGGCACGCAGCCGCCCTGTCCGGTGTCGGTGGCGCTCCAGGAGATGTCCTTCAGAGTCCGGGCATCTGCAGCGCTGGCGGAAGGGGACTCACCCGCAGCCCGCGGCGGCGGCAGGGGCAATGACAGTACCAGCGGCCGGGTAGCGGGCGCGGGGGAGGCGTACGGCATTGCCGGGCTGCGCGGTGTTGCGGGGAGCGCGAGATATACGGTGGAGGTTAGGTGCGAGGTGCCGAGGGTCAAGGTCCAGCTGCGGCCGGAGATGCTGCTGCTGCCTGCGCCACAGGCGTTGGGCGCTGGCGATGGCGCTGCGGCAACGCCCGCCCCCCCGGGTGCTCCTGCGGCACAAGGCGCACCAGCAGCTGTGGGGTTGGACGGCGGCTGCAGCTACGCTGCGATCCTCAATGGCTTCGGAGCCAAGGGGCGGTACGACTTCTGCGCTGCTGGCGCGCACTGCTTCCTACGGCCGCAGGCGGCGGCGGTAGCGTCAGCAGCCCCTCCGCGCGAGTCTGCTACGGCACCGGAGGGCAGGGACGCACACACGGCGTTAGGAGGCGCAGGAGGCTCGTTGTCGGTACGGTGGGCGGATTCCTTGCCGCCGCCGCTAGAGCAGGGTGAGGCGCATCGGAGGCAGGAGGAGGAAGCTGTCAGCCGAGCGTCGCCACTGCGCGCGACGGTGTCTGCTGCGGCGCCCGATTCCCGGCAGCCCTCCCAGGCCCTCAGCACTCCCCACGCTTCACCCCACAAGCAGGGCCAGAGCCAGGGCGGTGGTGTGCCGGGCGGCCCGAGTGCCCTCGACTCCTTGATCAGCATGGACCGCCAAGCGTCACCGTCCGTGCCCATGTCCAACCAGCCCAGCCAAACAGGGTCCATCCACATCAGTGAAAGCGGTGCAGCAGCGGCACCAGCAGCTGCGGGAGGCGGGTTAGGACCAGGGGAGGAGGCTGCTGTGGCTTCAGCGCCGCACGTGCCGATGCCGAGTGCGTTTGCTCAGGGCACGGCGCAGCAGCTGCTGGAGGGTTCGCCGAACCCGAAGCGCACGCGCCAGACCCACTACACCGGCTCATCCGTGGCAGCTCCAGCACCAGCACTTCCTGCCATGCCTCAACTGCAGTCCTCAGCGGAAGGCTCCCGGTCGCTGCGTCCCTTGATGGCGCACTCCGCTCCAGCGGCGGCGGCAGCAGCAGCAGCGGCAGCGGCAGGCCGTCCCATGGCCCACTCGCCCGCACCTCCGGCGCCCCGCCCTGCATCCTGGTCCCTTGACGTCAGCATCGAGGGGTTCGAGATCTCAGGTGCTAACCCACGTGCCCCTGGGGCTGGTGGTGGTGGTGGTGGTGGTGGTGGTAGTGCCGCAAGCGGCACCAAGCCGCCAGCCGATAAGCTGCCGAGCGGCATTCCATCCTTGGGACAACAGCAACAGCACCAGCCGCCGCACCAGCAGCAACAGGGTTCTGGCGGACGTCGCAGCGTCACGATGCTGCAGCTGCAGCGCACCACCTTCGCAATGCACGCAGCCGCAGCAGCTGCCGCGGCTGCTAGTACACCCGCGCCACAGCCGCAGCCAGCGTCAGCGCAGCCCAGGCCTCCCCTTGCGGGCCCGGGTCCGCAGGGGCGGGGGGCGGGCAGTGGTGCCGCCGGAGGCCCGACGGCCCTCGGCAGCAGCGGCAACAAGCTGCCGGCCCCGTTGTACGACGCGGACGTTACTGTGCTGGTGGGCCGGGCGGATGTGTGTCTGGCTCCACAGGAGCTGCCCCTAGAGCCGCTGATGCAGTTGCTAGGAGAGGCGGCAGGGGCAGCCTCTGCGGCCCGCGCTCAGCTCCGTCGCGTCGCCGTGGCATCTGCGACTGCTGGTAGTGGTGCTGGTACCGCGGGCACCAGTCCATTTACGCAGCAAGCGGGACAGGCGCAGGAGGCGGAGGCAGCAGGAGCTGGCGCAACAGCAGCTGCTGCTGCTGCTGGTACTGGTACCGCCGGGACACAGGGCAGGGCGCCAAAGCTTTCGGTCGAGGTCCCGGATGGGCAAACAGGCGATGGCATAAGCGTGCCTGGCGCAGCCGTCGTTGGGCCGGCCCAGGCGCAGCAGCAGCAGCAGCAGCAGCAGTATGGTGCACTGCGCGCAGGCGGCAGCGCCACCGGTGGCGGTGGGAGTAACAGAGAGCCGTGGCTTTCGAGCGGTGTGCTGCACCCCAGCTCGTCCCTGCTGCACGCGTCGACCTCGGTGCTGTTTGAGGCCAGTCCCGTACCCACGCCGCGTGGCACAGAGGACGGCGGGGGCATTGGCAGTCCAGCGGCCAGCACACACAGCACCAGTGCGGACCCTGGGTCTTCGCCTGCAGGCCACACCGCGGGCGAGAAACAGCAGCCGGCTGGCAGCGGCGGTGCCGTCCGGCAGAAGCGCGCGCCGCTGTTCGCGCTGCACAGCGTCTCGATTGACTTTCCGTACGGCATCGGGGTGACCTGCCGTACTGCCGTACCGGTGGACCCGTCGCACAGCGCGCTGCCGGCCGGCGTTGCAGCGGTAGGCACGACGCTGGCGCTGCAGGTGGCGAGCGCGTTTGTGGTGGCGTGGCCGCGGTCCGGGCGGGACAGCGGCAGGGCAGGGAAGGCAGCAGCAGCAGCAATTGCACCTCCTGTCGCGCTTGGTAGCCGTGGCGATACAGCAGCAGCCCGGGCTGCCGAACAGGCACCTCAAGTCGAACCTTCTGCGACGGCTCAGGTGCAGCTCTCGTCCATCAGCCTGGAGCTGTCCCGGGACCGCTCGGCTCCGCGGGAAGCGGAGGCTGCGGGTGCTGCCGCAGCTGCCGGCAGCGCAGGCGCAGGCGCACCGCCTCGCGGGGCGGACAGCGCTGCTGCGGATGCCGCCCGCGGCGGGGAGGGACCTGAGCGGCAGCAGCTGCTGCGGGTTGACCGGGTCAGGGTGCTGCAGGTGGAGGGCGTGGCGTGCCCGGCGCCAGCCACCGACGGCCCCAGCCCGGGCGAGCCGGGCAAGCTAATGAGGCTGGAGCTCAGCAGGTGCGCAGCCTGAGGTTGGGCAGGGTGCAGCGGAGCTGTGACGGGCTGACGGCTGGGTTGTTGCTCTTTTGATTGCTGTCAGTGATACCGTCACGGTCCGTTGCTACATGGCTGTGCTGAGTGCTTTTCATGGGCCGCTTGTTGAGGGCCGTTCAGGCCCCTGTAACAGGATCTAGCACACCCGTCGGGTAGGACACCACAAGAACAACTGGGGTACGGTTGCGAATTCGAGGAACTGAGCTTATCCCGACTGCGTTTCATGTCGCCCTTCGCAGGACCCGTGGGTCACTGGACGTGGACGCTGCGCTCGCGGTAGTGGCTGCCGTACAGGACCTAGCCGACGCGGCGGCGGGCGCCGTGTGGGCGCGGACGGCCGCCGCCACCGCCGTCACGGCAGCGGTCGAACCCAAGCTGACCGCCGCTACTGCTGCTCCTGCGGCGGGCAGCAAGGGGGCCGCTGGCGCCAGCGGTGGAGGCAAAAGCACGGGCAAGGGCAAGGCAGCCAAAGGGCCCACGGTGGTGGAGCTGCGGGCCAACGATACCGAGATGGACATGGCGATCGGTGGGTTGATGCTTGGCTACAGCGACATGCTGCAGAAGCACAGTCGTATCGTAGTTGGCTGCAACTAGGCTGTCAAACCACCGGGGACAAGAGCCACACTGGTGCTCGTTACCCGTTCGCTACAGCGGTGTCGGTTGCGATACTCTGGCACTGCCGTAGCCACGAGGTGCAATCCTTCTTGCTAATGCACGCGGAGGCAGTCGCGTCGCCCATCAGAAAGGCTGTGCACGGGCCCACGGGGAGCCGCCTTTGGTTCTCCCTTCCGTGCTGTGCAGGGCCGAGAGACACCGTCACGCTGCTGGTGGGCTCGCTGCGCCACAGCAGCGGCCTCAAGAGCGGCGCGGTCGAGGGCTTCGCGGCGCGCGTAAATGGACGGAGGTGCGGCGTTGCTGGGGCAGCGGTGGCGGATGGAGCAGAACTGACATGTCCTGCCACAACATCAGTTCCCGTTCCTGGTACGAATCAACATGGCCCCCGTGTTGGTGTGTGGGGGCGTGCATCGTACCCTGCGAGCGTCTCAGGCTGGCTTGCTTGCTTGCGCACTTGGCCCGTACCTGAAGGTTCCTGGACGTCGACCTCCTGGCGTTCGGCCCAGCGGAGCCCTTCCAGCCCTACGCCCCGTCGCCCAAGCCGCCGGCCCACCAGCCACCAGCCCCCAAGCCGCAGCCCGCCAGCCGTCCGGAGGTTTCCTTCTCGGGCTTCCCGCCCGCCGCCGCCGGCCGCCACAGGCGGAGCGGGTCCTTTGCACCACATCGCACCTCCGGTAGCGCCGCCACAAGCGGCAGCGGCGGCGGCGCTGACAGCGTCTCGACAAGCCTCAGCGTTGGCGGCGCCATGATTGGCGGCGGCAGCGGCCCGGCGAGGCACCGTCGTTCAGCGTCCGCGGCGACGTTTGCCGCTGACGCCATGGGTGCAGCTGCAGCGGATGCGACGTCGCTGCCGAGCGAGGACACAGTGCTGTCGTGGCTGACGCTGGCGGCGTCGACGGCGGCGTCAGGGTCGGGCAGCGGACGGCCGCCGACGCCGGGCGGGACGTGGATGCCACGGCCGGCTCCGCCGCCGGCGGCGGAGCTGCAGCCTTGGGCTACGGTGCTGGCGGCGGGAGGGCGGCTCAGCGCTGCAGAGGAGGACACCAAGGTGCGGAGGAGGCTCCGTCATCACCCTGGGGGCTGTGCGAGGAGCCGAGGACAATCGGTGGTGAATGGGTTGAATGGCGTTATAGATCGGTTCCAGCTCGCCCGGTCTTAGGCATTGCTCGTTTGCGTGGCTTGCCCGCCCATATGCCTTCCGTTCAACCGTGTACCCGTGCTACCCAAACATGTACGTTGTGTACCGCAGTCTCCCCTGTACGTGGCCACCAGTACAGCCAGGCGGCGGGCGGGGCGCGAGCGTTTCCAGGTGCCACTGGAGGAGAGTGGCGCCTCCTCCTCCTCCACCTCCTCCTCCGCCGCCGCCGCCGCCGCTGCTGCCGCCAGCCGTCCTGCTGGTGCCACCGCGGCCGGCGGACCCGCACCAACAACCGCGACTCCCTCGCAAGCTTCAGCCTCGGCCTCGGCCTCAGCTCCGAAGCTCAACTCCATCAAGCTGATGCTGTACGGCGCCGCGCTGACCGTGCCGTACGACGAGTCCGCGTCGCGTGTGTACGTGGTGTACGAGGTCTGGTCCCGGGCGGCGAAGCAAGTGAGTGGGGCGGTGCCGTGGTGCATGGCATCCTATGCGCATGTGGTCCCATGCAAGCACACTCAGCGTACATTGTCTCAGTTCTCCGAGTCAGCCTCACGCACAGCTCAGCCGGTTGCCTCCTACTGGTGCCAGTTGGTTCAGGATGCCTACCGCTGATGCAGCCGCAATGTTTCCTTTCTCGACTACCATTCCCCAGGTGCTGAACCCGCGAGTGGCCCGGCTCAACGCCACGCTGCAGCTGCTTAAGAAGCAGCCTACCGCACCCAAGGCCCCAGCAGCCACGGCGTCTGGGGCCACTGCGCATGCAGGACGACCTCCGCAACCGCCACAACCGCCGTTACCCGACAAGGCGCTCGTGGAGATCCTGCTGGACGTCCGGCGGTTGGCGGTTGTGGTTGAACACCAACCGCTTGAAGCCAGCCTGGCCCTGCATGGCTCCTTGCTGCAGGTGGGGCTGGAGCCGTGGGCTGCGGGTGCAGGGCACGTAGGTTGGCACCGACCTAGGGTTGGAACACGTTCAACCGCAGACGGGTAGCGATGCGAGGTTCCTCCGCAGCAACCCATGCGGCGGGCGTGTACTCACAGCCACCACCACCTGTGCCACCAATACCCAAGAGCTATTCCTGGACAGCTCCCTGGCCTTAAATTTTAACAGACGTGATCATGTCCTTTACACGGCAGCGCGGCTCTAGTAAGTGTTCTAACACGTGGCACCCTGTGCGCGGTCAGGCAACTGCCACCCGCCGCCACGCGTACGAGAGCTTCTACACGAGCGCGCTGTACGACAACCCCAAGAAGCTGGCCTTACGGGAGGCCCTAGAAGCCAGCGCGCTGGGGCCAGGCGGCCCTGACGCACCCGACACGCCGCCGCTGGGCCGGCCGGGGGCGGCTGGTGCAGGGGAGTCCTCTCCTGTGGTGCCACGTGGGGCGGGCGCGGGTACGGTAGGCGTGGCTGCGTCGCCCAAGAGGGGGCAGGGGGGCGGGGCGCACACGCCCGGGGCCTTGAGTGTGGGCAGCAGGGCGAGCCCCAAGGTGCCGCCAGCCGAGTCGGGGGGCGAGGCGGACTCGTCGTCGCCACGTAAGAAAGCGGCCCGGCAGCGGCGGCCGACGGATGATGACCTGTCGTACAGCAGTGACGGCGGTGCGGAGAGCGGGGATGACACTGACGCCAGCAGCAGTGGCAGCAGCGGGAGCGGGAGCGGGAGCAGCAGCGGCAGCGGCAGCGATGGCGGGGTGAGCGACGTGGAGGACGACATAATGGCTGCGCCGGAGCGCGGCTTGGCGGATGAGGATATTGTAGAGCAGGTGGGAGGGGGCACCGGCATTTTCATGCGGGCTGGCAGGCCGGCTGTGTCGGACCGGATTATTGCAGGCCGCAAGCTTAGCTGTGCCTCGTTTGCCAATTAGATCGGGTGTTCCACTACCTGGAACGAAATTTATGCGCACTGCTGGTCTGGTGGCTTGAACTTATCAACAACACCGGGTACCAGCGCTTCGCAGCAACATGCCATCACGCTCACCCACTGCCTTGCTTGACCCACACAGATGCGAAGCGACGTCGCGTCCGCCTTCCTGGCCGCCTGCCGCGCCGTGCGCGCAGCCGCTACCGCAGCGGCCGCCGCCGCCGGGCCCTCCGCCGCCGCTGCCTCCGCCGCCAACGCCGCCGCTGCCGCCGCCCGGGGGTCGCCCAGCGGCTCATCCTGCACGACGCTGGCGGGCTGTCCGGCGGGCGCGCTGCTGCACCTGGCGGTGGCGGGCGCGGAGGCGTGCATCGTGGTGTCTCCCGCGGGCTGCAGATGGGGCAGACGGGTGAGGGACGGACATAGACAGCGAGCCTGTGTGCAACGCACGATGGGCCGATTAGAGGTGCGATAGCATCATGCAGTCGTCCTGGAAGCACCAATTATCTCTGGACTGTGTCTCGGGGCTTAGAACTTGGCTGATCTGCGTCTACCACCCGGCCGCCGACCCTTGCAGGTGGCCGAGGCCGCCATCCGCCGTATCGACGGTGGCGCCTCCGGCCCCGCACCCCCGCTCGCATTCGAGCGCATGGTACCCCTCTCGCTAGACCTGTCGGCGCACGGCATCCGAGGCACGCTGGGCTCCGGAGCCGGCGGCGGCTCGCCAACCGTCTCCATCGCGCAGGCCGGCCTCAGCGGTTGGATCATCCGCGCGCGGCAATTGGCGGCGCCGCCGCGCACCACTGTTGTACGGTGGCCCGTGGGTCGGCACCACAGCGTGGGCCTGCCGACCGCCGTACGCTTCGCCCGCCCGCCCAACAAGTCGTACACCGACCTGAAGGCCGAGGTGAGGGTCCCAGGGATCAGACTTAAGGCAGCTGGAGTGCATGTCAGTCGAGTCATGGTGCCCAAACCACGACGTTCAAGTGGGGTGAGTGTTGCAATGAACCATCCTTGTTAAGCGTCTCTGAGTGCAATGGTGATGGCTCCTGTATTACAGTGTGCTGAGCTGAACCTTGTCGGCCGTACCCCGCAGGCTGACGGTTTGTCTGCGGCGTACAGCACCGCCTTGGAGCCGACGCTGGCGCAGGTGGGTTACGGCGCACAATGCCACAATGGTTGTCCACAACGGCTATGTACAACACTTCGACGCGCCGTGTGACAGGTGCCATGCTGACAGAAGTCGACAAATGCCTGGACAGAACCTAAGAACAAACGTGCGCATAGCTGGCACCACCTGAACAATCTCTCTGTATCTAAGTACTGCTTGCGCTCCTTGCCCTGTGTGCGCCCCGCAGCTGGTCAAGGCGCTCAAGCAGCGCGTGCTGCCCCCGCCGCCGCAACAGCTGCGGCCCGACGGCACCGCGCTGCCCTCGCGCCCGCCAGCACCCGGCGGCGCGCCCAGCCCGTCAGGGCTGCCGCCGTGGGACAACGTGCGGTACACGTGGCGGGGGAGCCTCAAGGCGAGTAATAATCTCCACTGCCAGCCTCAGCTCGGACCTCTCGTACCGTGCTTACCCGCGACCCGGTTGAAAACGCCAATGGCCCGCCGTCTCGACACTACGTGCGCGTATTCTGGTGTCCTTAGGAACGCAGGTCTTATGTTACCGTATGTGCTGCTCATGTTGCCACGCCAATGCCCCCGCAGGTAACGGTCCGCGCGCTGACCGCCGTGCTTGGGGCCTCTCCCCTGGCGCTGCCCGCGGCCCCCACCGACCCACGGGTCGACCTCACGGCCGCCACGCTGGGCCTCACGTGGGCGGGCGGCCGCATGGAGCTGGCGGCCACCGCGCTGACGGCGGTGGGCCACGCGCCCGGAGCCGGGTGCGGGCCAGGTGAGGGGACACTGGTGAAACGGTTGAACGGTTGCTCAGCAGATTGCAAGCTGGAGGGCCATAGGCTGGGGCTGGGTGCGGGTGCGGACTTCGGGCCAAGTGAAGGCCCTGGGGTGGGGCTGGGTTTGGATATGTTCAGGTGCCTTGGGCGACCAGCCCTTGTCCGCTGTTTTGCAAGGCGTAATGTAAGCTTGGATTTTGGGTAGCAAGAATAACGCAACCGGCTACAACTGAACCTCCCAGCCAAGCACTTCACGCCTTGTATTGGCTTCGCACGGCCCGGACGGGAGAATGGGCCGCATGCAGGTGGCCTGCGATGCCGCTTATGACGGTACACGTCATGTGTGCCTCAGATGACACTCCCGTGCGCCCAACTCGCATCGTTCGCTTCCCTGCTCACACGCCGCCAGCCCGGCCTGCCCCTGCCCCTGCCCTCCCGCCCCTCCCAGGCGACCCGCTGGTGCGGCTGCCGCTGCTGCACCTGCCGCAGCTCACCGCCTGCCTGCACTCCACCTTCACCCAGCCGCACGCGAGCACCCACTACGCGTTCCCGCTGCTGCTGGAAGCGCCGCCTCCGGACGCGCCCATCCAGGTGGGTCGGCTGGCAGCGCCAGCCATGCGGGCGCCTCTGTCCTTGCGCGCAAGACGAACCCCGCCCTTTTAACAAAAAGTGGCCGGGGCGGATGTAATGTAGTCACAATGTCCACCTTAGCTTATCAGTCATGCCGTACTGTCTGTTGCCGTACAGGAACCCGTGGACGTGCCGGGCATGATGCGGTCCACCTCCCTCAGCCTGGCGGTGGACGTGTCGCTGCGGGCCGACCCCGTGTCGCACCTGCCGCCCACAACCGCCCTAACGCTCATGACGACGGCGGCGGCGGCGGTCGCGGCGCCGCCAGTTGGAGCCTTGGCGGCGGCTGCCGGATTGACAGGTAGCCCCGCTGCGCCGCAGCTGCCGTTGGGCGGCGTTGGCGGCGTCAGCTACAGCGCTGCGGCGACGGCGGCGGCTGCTACGGCGTCGGTGGCGGCGGCGGCAGCGGGCGTGGCGGCGGCGGCGGCCGCAGTGGGAGGCGGCCAGGGGCTGCCGCGGGTGTATGTTGGCGAGATGCAGGTGGGCGCGTGCGTTGTGAGGCCTAGCAGGCCGTGGTAGAGCATGCGTACCGATTGAATGACGGCAGTAGCCGTGTGCTGGGCCTCCTGAGATTTTGCTATCGTCCCCGCCGCCCCTCCCATTGCGCAGCTCAAGTTCCTGTTCGCGCTCATCCGCGGCATGGCCGGCGGCGCGCCGGTGGCCCTCCGAGGCGCATGGAAGCGCCGGGCCTTCTATGACCCGCCGCGGCCCGCGCCGCCGCAGCCGTTGCCAGCGGCCGTGGGTCCGGGGGCTGACTCTACCGCCGCCGCTGCCCCGCCGCCGCCGCCGCCGCCGCCGCGTGCGCCCGGTCTGGGCGGCGTGGTGAGCGCCCTTGACATCAACGTCACGGCCGACGTGTTCGACGTGTGCCACGACGCGCAGGTGTGTTGCAGGGGAGGCCCCATGTGTATCAGTGTGTAGCAGGACGCGGTCAAGGGGAGGACAACGCAAGTGATCGAGCATCATAAAGGCAACTAGACCGCGAAGGCATGGGCGGTACTAGGTGTATCAGTGCACGTGTATGTGTAGGAATGTAGGAATGTGGTAACGGTAGGTCCACTTGCATACGCACATCCGCGGGGGCCACAGGTTTTGTTACCGGCTGGCATGCGGGCCATGCCCACCCGCGTGCTCCGACGCCCTCTGCCCCGCAGGACCCCATGGACCCCTCCGACATGGTGTGCCTGCGGGCCAACAACGTGCGGTACGCCAACTCCTTCACCTACACACAGGTACGTCCCTGGATCATACTAAAGCCTTGTGGAAGTACAAGTATGAGTGTACATGAGGAACTGGTGTACATCTGCCGCCGCACATTGCCGGTGTCCCGGTTAAGCTGGAGTTCCAACGGCCGCGTGCCGCTTGCCACGTGCCACAGGCCCTGCACACGCGCGTCTACCCTGGCGGCCGGACTGTGCAGCGCATGCGGCCCAAGCCCACCATGGCCGCCCTCAACGTTGCTGCGTACGACATGAGGCTCTTCATGCCGTACGGCGGTACCGGTACGACGTGGGCAGCGGGCGGGGCGGGCGCGACGCAGGGGAGTGCCCCGGGAGCGGCGGCAGCCGGCATCAGCAGCGGCGGGGCTCATGGAAGCCGGGCAAGTGCAGCGGCGGGGACGGGTGTGAGTACCGGAGGGGGGATTCCCGCTGCGGCAAGCAGCTCAGCTGCAGCTGCAGGGGCACACCAGCAGCAGGCGAGCTTCACGGCTACGCCGGGCTTCGAGTCAGGCCTCATCGCGGAGTGCGACTGCCTCCTGCTGGGTCTGGTGAGTGCAAGCTGTGCAAGTTGCTATGTACCCCCATGCCAGGTGCATGGCGTGTGCGTTGCACGCGTGGGTACACCTGTGCCCTGCCCGTGTCAACGTGCACTCGTCTTGGTCGTAGCCACGCAATGGTTCATTGTGCATGGCTGCTTTGTGGTCCTGACTGCTTGTTTAAAAGAGCTGCTGCTGCTTCCTGCTCCTTGACTGCAGTCAAGCCCCGCCGCCGGGTCCCAAGCTGCCCAGCAGCCCCCGCCACGCCGCACGGTCCGCATCAACGTCCAAGACATCAAGGTAGGGGATGTCGGGTGACACATTGTCATGACTTTGGCGAACAACAAGCTTACTGCTTCATAGTATGTACATGCAGGGAGCGCTTCGGATGCGTTTTCTGGCGTTTCGCGCAGCCTTACTAACGCTATCGCACTGGGCTGGTTCACGGCCATGAGCTCTCCTGGCAACACTGCCTACCACAGGCGGTCTGTTCGTAGCTGCACAAACGGACGGAACCTAGGCGCGGCGTGCTCGCCCTGTTACACCGTTTTCGCGCCCGCGGCTGATGGGTTGGACGGTGCCCTCGGTGCCATATTTCTCGCCATCCCACGCCCATTTGCCCCGCCAGGTGATGTGCACAATCGACACGCGGCACGCAGTCATCGCCACAACAGCGCACATCGTCAACGTAAGTGGTTTTCTTCGTGCCATGTTGAGTTCACCAACATGGAATTCCTGCATCGTTTCCGCTGCGCGCCGTGCCGCGCACATGGCCGCGCCTGCAGCAGCTCCCGGGCTGCATGAAGTACCGGAGTTCGGCCCGCGCAGACGCTCACATCTCTTCTGTATGCTGCTGCATCACCTTGCAGGCGTTCTTGCCCACCTCCCAGCCCGCGCCGCCCTCCCGCTCCGCCCATCAAGCCCATCATGCTCAAACCCACAGCCGACAGCAGCCCACGCCAGCGCCCGAATGGCACAGGAGCGAGTCAGCGCCGGCCAGAGCCGCCGTGACAGCTCCCGACCAGTCTGCGTTGGGCGGGCAGCAGCAAGAGGCGGGTGGCACGGCGTCACAGGATGCCGTACTGTACGGCGTCGACCCACGGGACCTGGAGGAGGAGCGGGCGCTGGTGGCGCTGCTGAGGGAGCAGAACGAGGCCCGCAGGTGGGCTAAGGGCCGTGGGGCAGGGGCAGCAACATCATGGTGTAATCTGCAACAACTAGGTGTTAGATAGGGTCAGGTTGCTGAATTGCAGCTCAGAAACCCGTTGGAGCTGCACCCATTGTTGTGCATGCGTCGGGAGGGGCCATACGGATGATTCGTTGCAATGATGCTTGCACGCCTCAGAAACTGACTACGTGCCGACCCTACCCTGACCTTCACATGCGCTGCCGTATCCTGCTCCTCCCTGCCACAGAGCCCAGCTGCAAGCGGCGCGCGCACAGCAGCAGCAGCAGCAGCAGCAGCCGCAGCAGGACGCGGAGCAGCCAGGCTGTCCACCCGAGACCCTCTCCCGCGTGTCAGACCCTGCCCCCATAAGCACCTCTGCCCACGACCCGCTCACCGAGCTGGCAGACGCTGAGGCGACCGATGAGCCTCCGGCGGACGGCGACGCATCAGTGCTGATACTTGGGGATGGAACATCCGTTGTGCTTCAGACGGACCAAGGGCCTGCGAACATGCAGCAGCAGCAGGTCCAGGCCCAAACCCTGGCGCAGCAGCTGCAGCCGTTCACGTCTTTCCAAGTCGAGTTTGAGCGCGTGCAGGTGGGGGCTGGGGAGGGGGCGGGGCGCTCCTTGTATTGCAGGCACCATGTCGTTGCCAGAGCTCCCGGCAATTGGTTTCATGCTTGCAGACTGAGGCAGCACGACCCCGGTGATAGTTTTAGGGTTGTAACCTAGTCGGCCCTGGGGTGCCGTACGCTTGCCGTGCAGGTGGGGCTGCTGTGCGAGAACGCTGCCGCCACGCAGCTGGCTGGCTGCTGCCTGGTGCTGGCCACACGCAACGCCGCGCTGCGGGGCGAGCGGGCGCCGCTGCAGGGCCGCAAGGCCATGGCCTTTGAGATGTCAAAGCTGCAGGTGAGCGTGACGCACGCTGCGGTACGATCGCTGTATTCATTGCCTTTCCTGTACCGCATGTACCAACAAGGGCAGGCACAGTTTCCGTGCATGACAAGGTCAGCCCGCCGAAGCTGCTAGGCTTGTTCCAAGGGTGCATGCTCGCTGCAGGCCTACGCTGGGCGGTTCGACCATTTGTTCCGGGACGGTGCAGCGGCTGGGCAGGGCCTGGCGCTGCGGCCCCCCGGCGGAGGCAGCTTCTCGCCCCTGTCAGACGGCCTGATGACCGGTGCAGCCACCGCCGCCGCGCCCGCCATGGCGGCCGGCGGCGGCGGCGCCTCCACCTCCACCTCGTCAGGAGGTGGGCCATCAACAGGTGGTGCTGGGGCAGCTGCTGCAGGGGGCGCTCAGCGACCCATGGGTCACAGCAGTGGCGCCCAGGCGGGGGCAGGGCTGCCGCCGAGGCATGGCCTGGCGGCGGCGGGGCAGGCCGGCGGCGACGGCTGGGCAGCAGGGGCGGGGGCAGGGGCGGCGGCGGCCAGCTCCCTCGCGGCCCCTCAGCTGCCGCCCATCATATGGCTGCGGTCGGTCAATGGTGGGTCTGCGTGCGGTCACCTGTCCGCGTGGTAAGAAGTGGGCCGTCCCTGTTGCATGCGGGGCGATCGAAAGAGGGCAGCAAGCATCGGCTCCTAATGGATGCATGTGTCAGGTTGATGTGTATGCACGAACCGTCTGGCGCTGCAGAACGCCCTTTTCATGTGCGCTCGGTTCCCGGACCGTGTCCGTTCTCCTCACAACGTGCCCCCAACATCCGCCAATGCAGGTCAGCTGGAGCCGCCCACAACGGTCACCGTCCCCTGCGGCCCTGGCACCGCGCCACCGCCCCTCCACTCCCGCTCCAGCTCTGCCGGTGGCCTACCCAGCCACCCCTCCCAGCCCGCGCCGGGGCTCCAGCACCCGCTGCAAGCCCACCACCAGCAGCAGCACCACTCCCACCACCAGGACCCCAAGCACCACCACCACCACGACACCCGGCAGCTGCGCGTCACCATGCGCAAGATCCTGAACCCCTTCCGCATCTCGCTAGTCAGCAGCCGGCCCTGGGTCGCGCCCGCGCTGCTGCAGCAGCAGCAGCGGCAGGAGCTGCTGGCGCAGCGTGTGCTAACGGAGCAGCAGCTGCGGCGCATCCTGGACGCGCCGCCGCACCACGACCTGGACATTACGTGCGCGGCCATCAGCGGCCAGATGGAGAGCTGGCAGTTCCAGCTGCTGCTGGCCGTCATCAACGACACAACCGTCGCGCTCATGCCGCAGGCACGTAACGCACGTCAACGCACGTGTTTGCGGAGTCCGTTGGTCTTCTAAGGGCCCTTGCGCTGGCACGTCTGCTGGTGTGCAGTCACTCTGCTGGTATTATCGCTCCTGGCACCTGTGGCAGGCGCCGCGCTGCTGCCTTGCATACGCGTGTATTGACGCTGTGCTGCAGCATATCTGGCTGCCAACCCAACCGGCCATTCATCCCCATTTGCCTACTTTTGCCTGCCTGCAGCTGCTGTCCCTGACCCGTGGGTCACAAGCGCTCCCGGGCTGCGACGACGACACCACACGCCGGATCTGCGCCGACGCCCGGTGGGTAGCCGGTCGTGTGCTACACGTGGTGATAACGCAACAAATGCATACCGGTACACAGACCGTCCACTTGTGTGCCTGATGCCTGCGGTCAAGGTCTAGCGCGGGGCAAGCAACTTATGCACATTTCCGCCTTGCCGGTACGTGAGCAAAACCTTTCTCGTACGTGAACCCGACCTCGCCCCGGGCTCGCTGCCACCCCACAGGCGCAAGCTGCGTTCCCTGCAGCACGAGAAGCTCATCCTCACGCAACACCTGGCACTTGCGGCGCCGCCATCCGCCGTGCCGTACGGCGTTGCCGCAACCGAGGCGCTGCAGCAGCAGCTGCACACAGTGCTGATCCAGCACCACCACCTGCAGCAGCAGCAGCAAGTAGCGGCATCGACGCACATCCAACAAGAGCAGCAGCAAGAACAGCAGCAGCAGCAGCAGCGCGGCATCAGTCCTTCCATCTCGATGCCGGCGCGAGGCAGCTCTGCCTTTGCAACGGGCCTGGCGGCGGCAGCGGCAGCGGCGGCAGCGGCGGGCGGCGCAAGGGCAGGGAGCTCCATGGGAGGCGGCTGGGACCTCCACCAGCAGCACCAGCAGCAGCAGGCGGGCGCCCCCTACACCGCCGCGCTGTTCAAGCCGCCCGCCCTGACGGCCTCCCCCAGCGGCCGCCTGCTGCTGGGCACGGACGCCGTGCTGGAGAGCAGGCTGGTGCAGGTGGGGCGGGTGCGGGCCTGACGTGTCATGTTTTTCCGGGCACACCATTGCGCTGCGCATCTACATGACCCTTCACATAGGTGCGTGGGCTTGTCCACTTGCACGCCGTCCGGTATACGGTGTCGGTCACATCGTTATGCCATTCTGTGTGGCGCCGCCCTCCAACTCCTGTGTCCTTGTGCCCGCCTTACAACAGCTGCTCCCACCTTGCACACGCAGCTGCTGCTGGCGCCCCGCCGCACGCGCGTGGCCCTCAGCCCCGACGCCACCGGCGCCCTGCTGCGGCGCAATGCGGAGCTGCTGCTGCACTGGCTGTGCGGCAAGGTGCGTAGCAGGGTAGCGTGTGTTTTAGCTATGGCGACGCCCGCTGCTCTGTACAATGGCTGTCCCGCAGCCGGTGGCAGCGTCGTGTGGATTAGTACCAGTCAAGTCGCGATCCCGTGGCAACATGCTTGCTTGCCACTGAGCGCTTGAGACTGCCATCGCAACCTGGTGCAATAGGCTCACTGTGCTGTCTCCGCTGGCGCCCTCAGGTGCAAGAGCAGCAGGACTTTGTGGAGCGCATGTCGGCGGTGCTGGCCAAGAGCCGCGCCTACAACGCCGCGGCGGCGGCGGGCGCGCCCGCGCAGCGGCGGCGCGGCACCAGCGTGTCCGTGACCGTGGGCAGCTTCGGCTGGGCGCTACTCAAACCGGACGGCACGCCCTTCGTCGAGGTGCGAGCATTCTGCGCTGTGATGCGCGTCACACCTGCCGTGTCAGTGGAGCTGCTCCTAGGGTTGGAAGGGCACGATGGCCAACCTGGCGCACCGGTGTGCTTCCTCCCACCACGCCCACCGCCGTCCTGGTCCCACCGAACCCGGGCACTAACTAGCCATGCGCACCTGTTCGTCCGTTTACGCGCTCATACCTGTGCCATACCGGTACACGACCTTGTACCCGCACGCCACGCATGCCCTCATACTCGCACCCTTGATCTGCAGCTTCGCCTGATCTGCGTGCCCCCACGCCCGTGCTGTGCCCGCGCCCCCAGGCTGAGCTGCTGGGCCTGTCCTTCCACCACACCCTGGACCGGGAGCACATGGGCGCCACCAAGGTGCGCATGCAGGCGGCCAACCTGTGGGAGCTAAGACACGGCGTCACCATCGTGCTGGCAGGGCATCAGCACCAGCACCAGCAGCAGCAAGTGCAGCTGGTGCAGATGCCCCTCGCACCACCCGCGGCGGCCCCCGGTCAGCCTGGTGCGCCACCGTCCGGGACGAGCATGAGCGCGGGCGGAGCAGGTGCAGGAGCGGGCGCAGCTGCACCTGAGGCGGGGTTGGGCAGCAGGGGACCTGCGGCGGCGGGGGCGGGGAAGTCGTCCCGGGCGCTAAGCGTGACCGAGGGCGGAGGCGCAGGTGCTGCAGGGGGCAGTGGCATTGTGAGGCGGGAGCCGATCGTGGGGCTGTGGCGGCCCGACGACAGCTCCAGCTGGGAGGAGGAGCCGCTGCTGCTGATGCGCGTGGTGCACGGGGGCGTGGACGCGCAGTGGGTGACGTACGAGCACATCGAGGTGAGGCCTGGCAGCGGGGGGCGGCGCAGGGCAGGGGATTGGGCAGTGGGTCATTGGGCCGGCGGGAGGCTGAAACGAAAAGGGCAGGGGATTTGGGCCATGCGATCAGATGTGCGGGCCGGCGGGTCAGGAGGTCAGCAGTTGGAGACACGTGTATGTGGGGTATGGGAGGCGATGCCGTGCGGCCAAGGTAAGGAGGCACCCCACAAGCGGCCCACACGGTTCCTGCTGCTGCTCTGCACAGTTCGTCCTCGTCATATGCCAAGTAGATGCACGGCCTGCAACTATAATTTCGGTCCCAACCTTGTTACCGTGCTCCGGCCTCGTGCCCCTGCTGCACAGGTCACCATGCACCCCCTGCAAGTGCGGCTGACCTACTCCCTGGCCACGCAGCTCGCGGTGAGTCACAGCGGCGGGTAGCAGTCAGTGTGCGCTGTGGGTGGGCAAAATCTACACGATGTTGGGGGCTGGAAGCTTGTGCAAGGCTACCACCTTCTGTGCGGCAGACGCACGCGGACTCTCCTGCGGCGTCCAGTACGCACAGGTGCGCATATCAGCGCATTGCCAAGTCTAAAACCTATCAACACGTCCCGACATGCGTTGGGCACCGTGTGCAGGACTATTTTTCTCTTGGCGACGAGGAGGAGAAGGAGCGCGAGGAGGCGGCCAAGCGCGAGCGCGAGCGTGAGACCAGGCTGGCTGACAAGGAGGCGCGGCTGGCGCTCAAGGCCAAGCAGCGGGCCGACCGCGTGGCGGCGCGGCTGGACAGGGTGGCGGCGCGGGCGGCTGCCAAAGCGGCCAAGACCGAGGCGAGGGCGGAGGCCAAGGCCAAGAGAAGGGTGCGGCTGTGGGATGGGGGCGATGCGATACGTCAGTTGTGCGTGAGAGCACTACGTGGGAGTGCTACGTTGGTTACTTGACTTGTGTGCACGTGCTGCTGCAGGCCGACAAGCTCGAGAGGGCGTCTGTCCGAGCGGCGGGAGCCACCCTGGCGTCGACCTCCTCCCTCCGCGCGTCGCCCTCGCCCTCGCCGGTCAAGGCGGCGTCTGCCCCGCGCCTGGCGCCCGCCGGCGGCGGCAGCTGGTTCATGCGGCGGAGCACAACGGCCGCGGCGGCAGCACCATCCGGAAACGCACCCCTTGCTGCCGGCGCGGCGGTGGGTGTGGAACTCACCGCGGAGGGGGCGCTGCTCCAAAGCTCCGGATCACCTCCCAAGCCGGGCGCTGCAAGGAAGGGCTCGCCAAGCAAACTGGCGGTGCCGGCCCCGGCACATGGGCCGGAGGAGGCCGACGGGTCGGGGCCTGAGGCGCCAGCGTTGAGCGGCGTGCCGTCGTCGCCGCCGCCGCCGCAGCCCCACCGCTCCCGGACGCAGCCTGCCCTGTTGTTACGCCAGGCGGCACTGGCACACCAGGCAGCGGACGCTGCCGTGCCGTCGCCTGCCTCCGCCGTGGCCTCGGCTGCCGCCGCGGCTGTGGCGGCGGCGCCGCCGATCGCTTGCGGGTTGTTAGCAGCGGCTGCAGGCGGCGGCCCTGCGGCGGCGGCGCTGGTCGCCGCGACGGCGGTTGCGTCGCCGGTGCGGTACGGCACGGCGTACCGCCGTCGGCCTAACGGCACTGTCGTATCGCTGGTTGACCTGGGCGGCGGCGTGCTGGTGGCGGCGGTGCTTGCGGGTGGTACGGCAGGAGTGCGGGCGGGCGGAAAGGCGAGCGCAGCGCAGCAGGTGGGTGGCCAAGTACCGGTACGGTACGCCGTGCGCTTCTGACGTCCGTCATTGTGCTGCTTGGTTCTCAGTGGCCTTTTTATACGTACTTGCCGGTACGCTGCATGAGCGGTGCTTATTGTGCTCGTCAAGGTGTCCTGCCCTGTCTCTTGCCCTCCAGGGGCCCGCGGGGGCAACCGCTGCTGCGCCGAGCACCGCCGCCGGCGGCGATGCGGCGGGCGCTGCGGCCGTTAAGCCGCGCGCACGGCGGCTTCAGCCGCGCTTTATGTACGTGCGCTTCAACCGCATCGCTGCACGCCTGACGTACAGGTGCGTCGTTCGCATGGACGGGCTTACGTTGTAACAAACAAGCAACGGCATGTCTGTGCCATGCAGTGCGTACTGTCAGGCTACCACCTACGCACGATGCTCTATGATGCTCCATGATGCTCCACGAGCAACCTACCTGATTGCGTTGGAGGCCTGCGCCCGGTGCTGGAGCTGCTGGCATTACCGTACCCTTGCAGCGAGAGGGGTGGGGAACCCTGTGGCCTTGATGGCCGAAACCAGACCCGTCTTCCGGCTGGGACGGGGCTGGGCTGTGGAAGGGCTCCAAACTGTGAATCCTAATACACGCAGTACCCCATACCACCACTTCAGGTGTTACCATGTCAGTGGACATCTTCATGCTTTTGCGGCTTCTAGCCAAACCTGTTTGCAATCCCGATGCTGCGGTTGCCCTGCAGCGGACCTCGCTTCTCGTTCAACGGCTGGGGAGTGGTCATCGACGCCCGCGCCTACACAGACATCGAGGGGGGCTGGAAGAAGCTGCTCAACAAGTGGGTGGCCTGGAGCCATGGGGCACGGCCGAGCCGCGCTGCCTGTTGCGGTGTGCTGGGCGCCCGGCGCGTGCCTACGCGCCGCAAGAGGACAAGGCGGAAGCACACGGAGCTCCTGGCTAGTTTTGGGGCCAACAGCACGCCGTGGCCCTCCAGCTGCATCTCTTTTACGGCCGCTGAAAGGGTGTTGTGAAAGGCCGCCGCCGTTTGCCTTGGCCGCCGGCCGTCCCAACCGCACTGGAATAACCTTCGCCTTTGACGCAACCCTTTCCCACGCCTGCAGGTACAAGTGGGACGTCATCTACTCGGTCATCAAGAGCGCAGCGGGCATCCAGGCGGGCAAGCTCAAGGTGAGCACTAGGCGAGAGGTGTAGTGTCCTCACTCAAACTAATGTACGCGTGCCCTGGACACTATTGCTCAGTCTTCCCGTCCTGATGCCGACTCCTGCACAGCCGCCCAACGCCTCTGTATCCGCTATCATAAGGGCAATACGGCGCACTCTGCTGCCGTACACCTCCCCTTTTGCCCAATTCCCTTCCTCATCCGTGCAATCCTCTCCACTTGCTCCAGGAGCTGCTCGGCTCAGGCCCGGCGGGAGGAGGCAGCAGCGCCGCCTTCAGCAACCCGCCGTCCACTTCAGCCGCCATGGGCATGTCCGTCGGCAGCCTCGGTGGCGCAGGCGGCGGCGACGTCGACCTAGACCCAGACCTGCTGCTGCTCGCGTCGTCGCCGTCAGACATCGCCGCCGCCGTTGTCGCCGGCGGCGCCGTCGGGGTTCGCGGCGGCGCGCTGAGCCGCGCCGCCGCCGTTAGCGCCGCCGCCAACGCCGCGGTGCAGAAGACGGCGACATCACTGTTCGGCGGCATGCGGCAGAAGGCCCGTGCCTTCATGTCGGCAGGTACGGTGTCGCGCGTGGAACAGCCAACGTGTCAAGCGCACGTGTTGCAGTTGGCGTTGCCAGTGTCCTTGCGCCAACTACAGCACGTGGAGCACCTGAACTTGTGCCGCCACCCTTCTCACCCTCCTGTGCTTTAGACATCCCTCAAAGCCGAGTTGAAAATATAGTGAAAACCCGCTTGCCTATTTTAACTGCACGCCGCCACAAACACGCCGCAACCGCCGCAACCGCAGGCGGCGTCAAGCTGTCGCAGGAGGGCCTGTCCTCCGGCGCCAGCGGCAGCGGCGGCAGCAGCCTGGCCCCGCGGGGCAGCACCGTGGGGGGCTCCAAGCACGGAGTCATGGCGCAGCAGCAGCTGAGGGGCGCCGGCGGGGCGGTGGAGCTGGCGGCCGGGCCGCTTGCCGCGGGTGGCGGAGCGGCGCGAGGGCACGGCGGCCCCTTGGAGAGGGGTGCACAATGGGCTCAGGGCGGAGGGACAGAGGGCGTGGCGTGGGAGGCAATGGAGGCGTCCACCAGCCCGGGTGCTGGGGCGTATGTGCGCAATATGCGCGGTGTGGGAGCGGCGGGGCTAGGTAGGGAGCGGGATGCGGCGGACGGTGGCGCGGCGGCGGCGGGCGGGCAGCAGGAGCGGCTGGAGTACGACAGGGCGAGGGCGCAGACGGCGGCGCGCCTGGCGGCGTTGCTTGGTGACGTGCCGTGACACACCATGAGCTGTCGTGGTCATGCTGGATAGGGGTCCTGGTGTGCCTGTTCGAGGAACGCTGTGTGCTGAACGCTAGATGCACACTGAGTATGCCAGGGCCATGTGTGGCCTTGCAACGAAATAGAACTGAACGGACATACCGTATGCATGGGCTTTGGCATAGCCTTCAGTACCCCGGCATAACAGCGCCCCGGTTGCTGATTGACTGGGTGGCAAGCGTTGTAGCACGATGGGGCCATACCGGTACTTGAGATTCCGCGCGGAGTATGTGAGAGTATCTGAGGGTATCTGCGCAAGCATTCGTTGGCTGTCTGGCGGTTTGTGAGATGCTGCAGTGGCACTGGCAGCTGGCGGTAGCTGGCAAGGAACGATGCGGAGCAGCAATTGGGAGCGCCGCTCTTGCGGCCTGGGTGATGGCTTACTGTCAGGCACTGGGCAGGGTGACAACACATCGTGGCGCAACGTTCGAGTGCTGTGTCTCTACTTTGCGTTTGCTGCCTCTACCGTTGACTTCCTTCGTTCCTCTGCAACGGGCTGCATCCATGACGTGGTATTGGTACGATGGCACCGGTCATCAGCATGCCGTGCGGGCCTTGTGACGTTTGGCTCGTGCGACGCGCTGCAGCCAGGCTGAGCGCACACGTGAGGTGCCGTACCAAGCCGCGACAGCGCCGCCACAGGCAGCAGCAGGGTAGCGCCCGGTGCTCGGCAGGGATGCTTGCACGGCGCTCGTGCCACTGTGGGTCAAGCAAGAATGCTGCCTAGGGCCAAGATTGACGCGGTTGCAGCCAAGAGCCAACCCGGTGTGTCCTGGACCAACGCAGGGGTAGACGGGCATGCATGGCGGGGCAGGGGGCAGAGGGCTCATGGGTGTCTTGCAGCGACCCTAGCCGCTACGAAGGTACCGTACCAGGTGTGTGTCAGGGGCGCTGCGGATGCACGAGTACGATTCCAATCACCTGAATTTCGTGTATGGCAAGAGAGTATTAACAGGTTGACAGCAGACGGCAGAGACACCGTGGGGCATGCTTACTTTGCGTGCCGTTGGGGGCCACCAGCCCAAGCCACCAGCCTGGCCACCATTGTGCGTGACGGTCTGACGGACTGGAGGAGTTGAGTGGCATGACACAACTGTTCTGCATGAGCCTCCGCCCCGGCTACCCCAGTATTATCATGCAAGCGCACGTATAAACTACCGATCCTCGACAGGCCTGGGCACCCCTGCTGGGCAGTGGGCACGCGTGCAGCAGTGCGCGGGCTGTCCATGTGGTTGCAAGGAATGTGTCGTCGACACCCATACCCATGCCCAAATAAGTGTAGACTGCACACATAGCTTTCGTTTAGACTGGCCCGAGTACAGCACTAGCCTACTTCCCGGAGGCGGGGGGGGGGGGGGGGGGGGGGGGGGCGGGGGGGGGGGGAGAAGGGGGGGGGGGGCTGGGGGAGATTTTCCTCATG
>VFQN01001753.1_pt1 | contig 35282 bp, 59 predicted proteins | sample 3512371 | NCBI WGS metagenome assembly VFQN01 (sample SAMN10412370, study PRJNA504923) | tailings metagenome | isolation source: Replicate 2 from Balatoc abandoned mine | place: Philippines: Itogon, Benguet | collected 2017-08-28 | reverse complement strand
AAGGGAAACCATCTACCAGCTGATGCCCAAACATCATCCACTGATAGCCACCAACCACCGACACGCCTTCCCCATGGGTCCGGGCAGACCGCACAGGCAGACGTATCCCTGCCAACGTGCCACGCCCCGAATTAAGCTCTCCCTGTCCTTCCTGCACCTTGTTACCCAGCAGCTGTGTCACTAAGCTCCTCATCCAAGGCCTTGGCTAAGCAACCGTCCCCACCCACCTGCCCTCGCCTTCACAGGTGGTCGGCACCCCAGTGGACATCCCTGTGGCCAGCGCGCCCCCGCTGATGATGCCGCCACCCGCCATGGCGCCGCCACACGCGGGGCCTGCACCCACCTACACGCCCCCCAACCCCGTGTACGAGGGTCAGCTGCCCCAGTACGGCCTCTCGCAGTATAGGGCCTACGGCACGTAAGAGGTGTACACGCAGGGCGCAGGAGGATGTAGTGTGGCCGTGTGAATTAGTAAGCGGCGGTGTGGTATGCGCACGAGACGAGCACGAGACGAACGGTTGAGAGGCATGAAAGCGGTGGCGTGGGCGGTTGGTTGCGGCAGTTGCAACTTTTGCGGCTTTTTGAACTTACCCTATGATGTATTTGCACTCGGGTGCGTAGGCAGCGCGCCAGGTTGCTGCTTGCAGGTGGTGCATGCCCCTACCAGTATGCGTTGTTTGTTGGAGGTGAAAGCAACCGTCGAGGCAACAGGGGGCGCTGTGGTGAGCCGCTCGAAGCGTGCTACGCCACGTTGATGTACAGTTGCATGCTGTGTTACCCGATTGTGCCAGGTTGCGCTGTTGGCATGTCGGCACCGCGTGCTTGCCACGACGTGCCTGATACAGATCGTTGACATGGGGTCGGATCGTTTGCGGTGTGCACGGCGTACATACATGGGGATCAGGTCTCGTACTAGCGTACACGCGGTCGCTTGGCTCCATTGGTGCGATAGGGAGGCTGAAGCGGTACCGTACACAACAAGACTATTCCTGTGGCGGTTGGTTCACAGGGCTACAGCGGCGCCTGCAGTAACAGCATTCCCTGCAGGCACCAACTCACTCTTTCCTCACTACCCTGCAACTACTACGGCAACAGCTCATGCCACCCCTTTCTTGTGTCTCTGCCTCTGTTGTGATGCACGTCATGTAACACGAACACCGCATACCGCTATCCCGCAGCGCTCCACTGACCACGGGAGCTTCCATGCCACCGACGGACCATGCACCCCAACGTCAGCATGCAGCGGAAAAGATAGCACACACACGGAGCCACAGCCCTACCTCCTTGTCGCTTCTGATGCACACGCCTCCTGCAACCGCGCGCCCTTGTCCTCCACCCTCGCCCTTCAAGCTGCTAGTAATTCGTTCCTCCATCCTCGCCCTCCAAGCTGCTACGGTAGCAACTCGTTCCTCTTAGCCCCCACTTCCATACCCACGATCACGTCAGAGCCAACCCGTGGGCTCTCCCCGCAGCCCCAGAAGCCACGCCTCTACCTCCTGCTGCTCCTGCTCCGTGTATCCAGGGTACAATGGCAAACCCTCCACAGCCTCTCGCACATCCTCTTCATCAATCGGCGCCCCCTGCTCCACCAGCCAGCGCAGCGCATGCGGCAGCGCATCCTCCTGAATGGCCTTCCCCAGTACCCCCCGCCTAAGCCGCATCCCCAGCCGCCGAAGGCACGCCAGTGTACCCCGATCCCCCCTTCTGGCCGCAGCGGCATACCATTCAACCTCGTCGTGCTTCTCCACCAGCTCATTGTGCAGCCCCTCCCCCACCAGGGCCTCCACCGTTGCCGTACAGCCCGCGCTGCGTGGGCTGCGTGCTGCACAGCTGAGTACGGCAGTCCGCGTTCGTCACCAGGCGCAGGCAGTACCGGCAGTACCTCCCGCAGCACGCGCCACACGGCCCACGGCTGGCCCGCCGCTGCCGCTGCGTGGTACGGGTCCGACTTGCCGTACGCTTGTGCGGGCACGCCCGCCGCCGCCATCAGCCGTACCGCCTCCACCAGCCGCCCGCTGTCCGCTGCCGTACGGCTAGGCCAGTACTGCACCAGATCCGCAAGCGTGAGCTGCCCGCGCGGGCAGCCGGCCTCCAGCAGCCACCGCGCCATGGGCAGGTCTCCTCGATAGATAGCGTGCATGATCAGCAAAGGGTACTGCAGGGGGCATCCCGCCTGCACCAGCCATGCCACTATGGCCACGTGCCCCCCCATAACCGCCCTATACAACAGCTCGCCGTCCAGGGGATTGCCCCCAACGCTGGCCTCAGAGCCAGGTGCGTTGATGCGCGCAGCGGCCGCCTTGCGCTCCCGCCAACACTCCAGCAGCAGCTGCAGCGCCTCCAGGTTCCCCCAAAAGGCTGTAGCCTTTATCGCATTGTGGCAGTCTATCACCACATCCGCCCCCCTGCCTGCCAGCCACCGCAGCTTGGCTGCACAATCCCTACGGGACGTACCGGCGGCGGTGTTTAGTCCCGCCCAGCGCCACGCCGCGTCGCCTGCAGGGGGGAGGTGCCCCTGCTGCTCCATCTCCCGGAGGAAGGGCAGGCTCGCGTGCCGGAGTACTACACTCAATGCATAGTCGGACTGCCACGGGCAGCCGTGCTCGCGCAGCCACCGCAGCCGGGCCAGGTCGCCGGAGGCTGCCGCTGCGCCCCACACCCTCTCAGGCATCAACGGAAGCCGTCCGTGGGCGCTGCAAGTCTCCAGCACCCAGGCCATCTTGGCAATGGCGTCGGGAGTGGGGGACGCGGCTGCCTCAGCCATAATGCGCTGCAAGGCCTGCTGTTCCCACTCATCGTCATGATAATACTCATCGTCCTCGCTGTCCACATCCGGCGCGTTCCCTTCAATGCTGCTCAACAGCCGCTGCCCCAGTACCTCCCACGCCGCCTGCAGCCCCGCCAGGTCGCAGTGCCGCGCAGCCGCCTCCAGGGTGCGGCCCGGGTCCAGCAGGGCGGGGCAGCGCTGCGCCAGGGAGGGCAGCAGGTGCGCCAGGCCAGACGCCAGGGCCGCAGACCCAAGGTCTGCTGCTGCTGTAATGTCAGGTATCCCGTATCGCTCCGGCTCGATCGGCAGTCCTTCGCGCAGCCACGCATAGCCATGGTCTGCCTGCAGCAGCCCCGGGAACACGTGCGGCTGCAGCAGCTGCAGCGCAAAGTCCACATTGGCTTCGCAGCCGGAGGCAGCGGCAGTGGCGGGCAGGTGCAGCTTTTGCTGAAAGGTGAGCTGCCGCAGGGCCGTCTGCCCGCTGTCAAACAGTCCAGCGGCTATGGCGGCATGGCCCGGCAGCGGCTGACCCAGGTGTGCTGTACGGTAGGTGGGTTCACTGAAATGCTGCGCAGCGTCCTTGCTGCTCAGCCTTCCGCCCAGGGCCAGGTCGTTGGGCGGCAGGAGCGACAGGATGTGCAGGCGCACGTCGGGGGGCAATGAGGGGCCGTCAAGGGGGGCTGGCTGGCTGGTGCGTTCCATGGTTGCCCCCGCCTCCCCTCAGTACTTAATACTTGCTGCAGGTCTCAGGCGTACACCGGTAGGTTGGTATACTGGGGGTAGCAAGTTGGCTTGCTTTTTCACAGGCGGGCGCCTGGGGGCATGAAGGACCGACCTGGGGGCATGATGAGCACACGGGCACCGCCCCTCAGCCGGATATGTTGCGATGGTGCGACACCCTGTGATACCACACATATCAGCAAAGCAACAAAACGGATGTAGGGTAGGGTCAAGCGTCATCGCGGTGCAGCGAAGTGCCTGTCCTTAACCACAATGCCTGGCCGCGAAACACACCGTCAAAACTCACCAAATCGTTTTACTTCTGGCATGCGGTTAGATATGGCTGGTGATGCGCTTATGTTAATAGTCGCGGCACGCTAAGCAAACCGGTCAGTGCTGGTTGAGGTTATATGAGGGTTGTCCAGCCTGCAATTTATACGCTATGTTGAGAAAGTCGAGCACGTGTAGGATTGGGCTGAAGCCCGCAGCAAAGTGCCGCGTGACTTGCGTGCGTTCCAAAGAAGTGCAACAGCTGTGACGATTCATTCCGCTATCAACATTCTGCAGGACAACCACATGCAAGGTGAAACAGTTCCATGCATCGAAAGACTTTTCAGAAGCTCACAGGGAACTCTACAAGTTCAGCACCCTTCACCCCGCCCGTGTGCCCCCAAGCGCCCCCACATTGGTTGACCCAGGTTGACCTCGCTTCCTGCCGGTAGAATACCGTCAAGTGTGCTGTGTTGTTAAGACCACGTTTTCTCAGCGTCCCGCTTGCTGATGATGACTTTCCCAAGGGCACATGGCAGAGAACCAGTGCCGATTTGACTGATGCAAAACTTCACGTTCCACAGACTGCGGGCATGAGTGCGTGGGTGAGTCGGCTGGTCAGCAGCAGGCCATCCTCATACGTGCAGCTTTCCCGTCCCGTCCAACAAATGTGAGCACACTCCTGAAGCTTCAAGTTGTGTGAAGGAGCTTTGAGGTACCGGTAGATTGCACAGGAAGGCGTCCTGGCAACGTGGCATGGCCTGGGCGACCCAACCCACAACGGCCCCGAGCCTCTCACTAATTGAAGCCTGGCGCATGCCTTGCATGTGCCCCCAAGTGGCCCTATAAGCCTGCCCCTAGGCCCTGATGCTGGGTCCGGCAAATCAACGAACACCACCAACTTCACCAAGGCATGTTTCAACTACGTCTCGGCTTCCCGTTCAGCCTGCCTTGTGCCCCCTGGCGCGCCCTTGTGCCCCCTGCTGGCACCCCCTCCCCTCCCCTCACTTCTTGCGCTCCTCGCTCCCCCCTCCCTTGACCGCCTCCTGCAGCAGCGCCGGCGCCACGAACATGACCTGGCTCCACGCCGCCAGCTCGTTGCCGGCACTGGCCGTCATGCGCATCACAACCTCCTCGAAGCTGCCGACCTGGTATGTGGGGAAGGGAGAGGTCCCGGATGGCATGACACGTGGTTGGTCATCCGGGCTGTAGCTTTGGGCCTTTCACAGCTGCGGGGCTGCCTACAATCATGGGTTCAGCTTGCGGGTTTACAGGACGTCGGACCATACGGACCATGTCATCGCCTCACCAAAGCCGTTGCCCATTCCTGTCTAGGTCAACCCGAAGTCATGATGTGCCCGTTCTACCTGTACCGGATTGTCCGGGTTCCCCAAAAGTCCAGCGCTCGTCGCACTAGGGCCCCATCCAAACATGACGTGACTTTCAGAGTTTACGGGCGCAGTCGCACGAGCATTGCTTGTCTTGCCGCTGGAACCGAAGCCGGACATGTCAACACCTCCGTCAGGACCAAGTTCCAATCAACAACGTTACGGCTTTGATTTAGACTAATAAAAATGTGACCCTCAGATGTAGCTTTCAAGACTGCACCCGCCTCAGCCCTATCCCTGCCATGATAGTAGGTAGTGGGCACAGGCATGACGTTGGAGAGCGGGCAGCGCGCGCCGCTGCTGCTCCTGAGCTGGCGGTGTGCTGTGGTGACACCGCCGCCGGCTCATCAGAAGCATGCCCAGGGCGCAATCCTGCCCTCCCAGCTACTGCAGGCCCGGGCCGTTGTGCCGCCACCAAGAACTTCGCCGTGGAGCTCAGGAGGCAGCACAACTTCCTGGGAGTACGGTAGCTGGGGAAGCAGGATTTCGCCCTCGGCATGCTGCCGGTGACCCGGCGGCGCTGTCGCCACGGCACCGCCGCCAGTCCAGCAGCAGCCGCGGCGCGCGCTGCCCGTTCTCCAACGTTATGCCTGTGCCCACTACCAAATCACCAGTGACACGTGAGGTACTGTACTGCACAACCCATAGCACACGGTTTGGTGCTGCGTCCACCTAGACCTTTTGCAACGGCGGGTGCTCCATGCACCCATAGTCGTCCCTTCGGCCACGTTGTGGAGTACCATATCGTGCCGTACCCTAACATGCAATTCCCGATTGTTGGACTTTGCAACACTGCGCCCGCCTCAGCCTTGGGCAGCAGCGTCGGCTTCCCGCTCCCCAACATCGCCCCTCCACCCACCACCTTTAACACAGTAGTTACTACACGGTCATGCGGGCCACGTAGTTACCAGACACTGTTCCTTAAGTTCTAACCTGCGCCCACCTCGACCTTTTGGCAGCGGCGCACGCTCCAAGCTGTTTGGTGCCACCCCAACAGCCCATGGCGTACCATGTTGTCTTTCTTACGACGCAAATACTGCACTCACCTCGGCGCGCGCTCCACGCGCTCCACTTTTTCTCGGCCTGCTCCAGATTGCACTATCAACATCAATATGAACATCAAAATATATCAACCACTACAAAGTGTTAAATTACACCCACCTCGACCTTTGGCAGCGGCGCGCGCTCCACGCTCTCCACCTTCTCCTTGGCCTGCTCCAGCTTGGCGCGCGCCTTGGTCACCTTGGTCTCCAGCCCAGAGGTGCGGCCGCCCGTCGACGAGGCCTCCTCCTGCTGCCGCACCAGCTGCGAGGGGCGGGCAAGCAGGGACAGAGGGGTTTGGCTGTGGGAAAACATGAGGACAGCAGCTGCAGCGGGAAGGAGGGAGCCAAGGGGATGGATGACGTGCCCAGTGTTGGGACGGTTGTGGAGTAAGGGTCGGCTTATATACCGTAAGGGTCGGCTACAAGTGTGGTGGGACGAAGTTGGACAGGAGGGGACGGCGAGGTGCACGGTGGTGTGGGACGGTCGAAAGGTGGCGGTCGGCAGGACGCGTTTGGCGGTGTGGGAGCATGGAGCCATTCGACGAGGCGGGGTCGTGCTGAGAAGTCCACGCGGTCACCCAGCAGCATGCGGTAACCCACATTTACCAGTATGACAACCGTCCGCCGCTTCTACCAGCTCGGTGGCTATGCAATAACCGCATGACCTCTGACTGGGGTACGGAATTAAGGTCCCACCTGCTCGTACTCCTGCTGGTACCGGTCCGCCTTGTCCTTGTACAGCTTGATCTGCGCCGCGTTGCGCTGCGCGTACGCTGACTGTACGGCAATGTCCAGGTCCTCCTTGTTCAGGAACAGCGGCACGTATTGCTGCAGAGGGTGTACGGGGAAGGGGCGTGCGGCAAGCACGTCACATGGGATGGCAGCATGGGATTTGGAGTACGGAGGAGGTGTAGAGTGCAACATGGTCCCGGCGTTCGCAGGTGGCAGGCCGTACCAGGTGGCAGCCAAGCCAATACTTGCTCAGTCGACATCGTACCTCTGGCCATGCAACTATGGCTTGGCTAGACTTCCTCAAGGGGCCGGCCTCCCCACCGTGCCAACCCGTAACCTTTGTCCCATCCCTCCCCTCTTACAACACCCCAAGCCCACCATCTTGCTGCCAGACCCGCAAGATACCATGACATGAAGGATGGCAAGACGCCTGTCGCCACCACCCACGGTGCTGACGCGTCGCGGGCCATAACACACACGCTTCCACACACCCGACACCCGCCACCCACCATGTCCCGGGTGGTGACGGTGAGCCCCTCCGCCTGGAACACCGGCACGCCCACGAACTGCCGCGTGGGCACGCCAGCGTCCTTGTACATCTGTACGGCACGACAGCAGTACGACACGGCGATGTGTCAGCATGAAAAGCACCGGCAGCGCAGTGCAGGGCTGCTAAGGGGAGGACAGGGCACTCCCGCGTCCTTGTGTGGAAGCGCGACACGAAGGGCAAAACGGGCAACGGGGTCGAAAGGGCGGGTGCAGTGCAGGGTTCCTAGGGGGACAGCGCACGCCCGCGGCCTTGTACATCCGTACGGCAGCACGGCAGTAAGGTACGGAGAGCGTGCCAGCAGGCAAGGGGCGGGGTCGCAATGCAGGGTTCCTGGAGGGGCGCCCTGGTGACATCGTGCACAGATGGTGCGCAACCCACGCACTCGGCCCGGAGGGGACGTGGATGCGGGTAGTGTAGTATCAGGGCCCACCATGCAACGCACTACGTCAATTATCCCCACCCGCGCACCCCAACCGCAGCACATCCGCCCTTCCAACCCAGCCGCGCCCCGCGTGCGCCCCACCGCCTTCCTACCTGCCCTTACCCACAGACCCACCCACCACCAGCGCAGTTGCCGCACGTGCACCCCTCGCCCCCGCCATTCCCCCGGCTGTGCCGTACGGCTTCTCATCCTGCCCCTCCTGAAAGCACCCAGCCCGCGCTGCCCCATTTGCGTGCATTACACTCTTTACCGACCCACTCCTTCAACAACCACCCCATGGCCCACCTGCAGCGCGTGCGTCACCTGCCGCATGCCCTGTCCTTCTGCGCCGCCGCCCTCCACCCGCCCCTAAGCCGACACACACTGAATCGCCCATGGCCTACCTGCAGCATGTGCATGTGCACCCCTCGCCCATACCTTGCTTAGCATCACCACGTGCCCTCTCCGCACGCCCCTCCGCCAACCGCACCCCATGGCCCACCTGCAGCGCGTGCGTCACCTGCCGCATGCCTTGGTTGGCTGTGCCGCAACGCCTCCCCGCCCCACCCTTGAACAACTAGGGTACTCCACTCCCCACCGGTGAACACGTCCAACCGCTCCTGACCCACCTGCAGCGCGTGCGTCACCTGCCGCATGTCGGGCATGAAGCGGAAGTGGATGCCCTGCGGGGCCAGGGGAGTGGGGCGGGTGAAGCACGTGAGCGCTCGAGACAGCAGGCACAGGTAAAGCCCGGCTGTGGGCTGTGAGGCGCAACGGTTAAAGGCGTTCCTTCACGTGTCGGCCCATGGCAGCCGCAAGGCGTTGTGCGGCGTCTCGTGCCGCTGCGCCAGCTGTGCATCAGTCATCCCAAGCAAGAACACCTCGTACACATTGTCCATGGTGACCCTTGAACACCCCGCATCCAATGTTAATACACCCGCCCGCTAATACACCCGCCCGCACCTGCAGCCCCGTCTGCTCCCGCGGCGTGGTGAACACCTCGTACACGTTATCCATGGTGACCCGCAGGATCTTGGAGTCGCGCGCAAGCCGCGGGTTCTCCTCACGGATCTACGAGGGGAGGAAGGAGCAAGGAGGGGAGGGGCACAGCAGGTCGGGCCGGCTGACAGCTCGCGCCCTGCACCCCCAGCCGCAAGCTGACGCCGCAGTGCCGCCCTGTACCTCCGTCCGGGGCCCGCCCCCTGCCCCCGCCCCTGCCTCCGCCCTGCTGCCACCAACCCAGTAGGCAGCGGTCCTGCTCCAAACACTGCTTTGTTGCTGCTTTGTTGCTGCTGTTGCCGGTTACGCACGGGCAACATGGGATCTTTCCCCTGCGCTTAGCGGAGCCAGCGGCATTGCACCGACCCCCGCCGCCGTGGTGCAGTGTTGCCTGTGTTAGTACAGCTGCGGGGCGGTGGCAACCGCCCCTGGATGCTCACCCTCGCTGTGCAACCCAGCCCATTGCCAAGGCAATGCTGCAAAGCGTGACGCCAAACAGGCACAAGTAGCCCGAGGCCGCGGTAGGGCCAGGGTGCTTGCACCCCTACGCCATTGCCAGCCGCCACCACCACAACTACTACATGTATGTGTTCAGCGACCAAGAGAAGAAGTGAAGGACACAGCCATCGGGACTCGTGCGTTGCCAGCAGCCTCTGAGCCCCAAACCCCAGCTGCCCCTCCCCTCCCCTCCCCTTCCCGTCGCCCCAGGCCCCCCGAACTGGACCCCGCACTTGCCCACTTACTCCCGCAACAGCACACCCGACCGCACCAACACCCCATGAAGTTTATCAATAAGTCCACGCGGGTCGCCTGGCAACGCTGCGAAGGCAGCATGCCAACGGCCTCCCCCCTTCCCCTTCTGGAACTTTTCGAACCTGCGGAGGCCCTTTTCCGCACCTTCTCTATGAGCGACTCCGCGTCCTCTTTCCGGAAGAAGAAGAATCCCAGCTGCGTGTTGTTCTGTGGGGCGAAGATGCGGAATTCAGGATGATGAAGTGGAACCATTGGACGTGCTCGATGCTAATTTTGAAACGCTTTGCTAAGAGAACGGGGTACCGGTATGGCGACCAGCGCACAGACTGAGGAGCAGTGGAACACACACTCTTCCACACCCCTGCTCCGGCGCGATAGCTCCTGCCGTGTAAACCATCACTGTGCATCAATACGGCATGTACGTTGCCTGTGTTTCCTCTTCCCCATTGCAACAGAGGTGCGTCGATAAGAGCGCCGCAGCAACCACCTGCTTCCCTTCTTCCCAGAGCCCCGCTCCCCTCGCCACGCATAACCAGGACCGTGCTTGCTCCCAACCTGTCCACTGTGCGCCAGGAACCATCCTTAGCAGCAAATGCCCCCTACGCTCCTTACCGCCCTGGTGGAGGAGCTTGCTGCCGCGGACAGCCCTGCCGCTCACAAGCACCCCCGCCCTCCCCCCTTCCCTGCTCCATACCCGCCGCTCCCACCCCTGCCCCCCGGGGCCCGTTTCGCGCATGGCCGCTGCCCCCCGCCTCACCTCCCCGGCCACCAGCACGAATTCGTTTTTCGGGTTAGCCACCGTGAACACCGGTACAGTGGCCAGCCGGGCCTTCACCTCCTCCTTTGCCATGGCCAGCTCCATTACCGGCTGCGGCCGGCGAGCTGAGCCGCCCAGCGTGATCGACTGCACGGCCGCAAGACCGCGACGGTCAGAGCACTCCAATTCCACCAACGCACTGTGCCAGCGCACTGCAATTGAGGTAAGAGATCGGCGGCCAGTACGCTTCACGCACCGCAAGAACAGGCACCCATCGCCCCTGATGCTGTTGCCGGGGTGCCAGAGCGAGCTCCTGAGAGTGCCGAATCGCCTGCGCCACGGGCGTCTGCTCCCACCATCGCGAAAAGCCCTGCTGAAGGGGCACGACGGCCCGCTCTACATTGGATGCAAACTCTTTACCGGCAGCATCTAAAGACCGTTGTAGGTGGCCGAGAGCCTGCAGCGGCCCACTGCCCTCCATGGCGCAGCTTTCGTAAGCCCTGGGCGGCGGTGATGTGATCCTTATATCGTAAGCGAGGAAAAATGTGTCACGAAAGGCATGCCGAAGCCGTTTTTGGACAATGGCACATGCTCCACGTCCCGCTGGGGGCTCCCTTCACGGCAACTCCCAACAGCCCTCAACACGGCGTACCCGCCTGAGCCCTCGCCACACGTTCGGCATACACGCAACATCAGCTTCTGATCCGATTGATATGTTACAGCCCCGGCCGTGCTCTGAGTCGGTTGTACGTGCCCTGTTGGCTGCACCCAGCGCGAAAGGGGCATGGCACTCTCTCGCAATACCTACCGTAATCTCAGATCTTAGTGATCATGCTATACGTATCTTAGTGCTTTCGGGGTCAGGGCTGTGAGGCAGCCCGGAGCAGCCGAGCCATGGACAAGAGCCACTATGAGCAGAAGATACAAGTCCTTTCCCACCAGAACCAGCGACTAGCAGTACAGCTTGAGGAGAAGCGCAGGGCAAGCAAGGCCCTTGAAAACAAAGTCGCAAAATTTGAGCAAAAGCAGGAGGAGTATGAGCAGACGGTGCTGTGCATCAACCGGATATGGGAGCAGTTCACCGACTCGCTTGCGCACCTGTGCACAAGCCTGTCGGGCCATGCGGACCTGCCCCGGCCGGCTGGCCATGCCGGCATCCCCACCGTGCGTGACCCCTTCCTGCAGCGCCTTGTCTCCGACGCTGCGTCTGCCAAGCCCATTCTCGACGCCCAGAAGCGTCTCGACGCCGAGCTAACGGGCGTCGAGACGGCGCTGCAGGACCGTGCGCGCGTGTGCAAGGAGGCCATGGCATCCGTGCTGGATGCAGTGCGTGCACTGCACTCCCGGCAGGAGGCCCTCGACAGGCAGCTGCGGGAAGCTGCCTCTGCTGACGCGTCCGCAGCTTCTCAGCAGCTCCAGGCAGAGAACCAGCGTCTGGTCGCCGAGACCGCCGCGCTGCGCCGTGACATGGATGCCCTCCGGGCGCAGCACAGCGCTGCTTCCGAGCAGCTCCGCGTCTCGGAAGACCGACGGCTAGAGGCGGAGGAGAGCATCCGCCGGCTGCAGAACGAGCTGGCAGATACCGAGCAGGAGCTCAGCAACGTGCAGAAGAAGTACCTGACGCTCAAGAATGCAGGGCCGGCGCCGGGGGCCGCCCCCGCGGGGGCGGGGGCGGCGGCAGCAGGGGCCGCAGGCGGCGGCGGCGGTGGCGGCGGCGCCGTCAGTGACGGCGGCGCTGGGAGTACGACACCAGGTGCAGCAGCGGCGGTGGAGGCAGGCGCAGGTGCAGGTGCAGGGGCGGACGCAGGGGCGGGGGCGGGCCCCAGCAGTGCAGGTCCCAGCCGCCAAAACAGCTTGGTGCCGGGTTCAGCGCTACCAGGGGCGGGGGCCGGGGCTAGCGGCCCCGGTCAAACGCCGGTCAACGGTAAAAGCGCCGGCGCTGACCCGGCGGAAGCTGCCGACGAGCTGCAGGAGCTGCAGGCGCTGCTGGCCAAGCGCAGTGCCGACCTGGAGAAGGAGCGGGAGGCGCACGCCAAGACGCGCAGGTGCGGCTGGCACGTGTGTACGGCACGGCACGGCACAGGTGCTCGGTGCGGGTGGGTGTGGTGTGGCCGGTCAGCGTGCAGCTCGCATGCGGGTCTGGCGCCGTGCCAAGACGCCAAGACGCGCAGGTGGGTTCGGCATGTGCGCGGCACGGCACAGGGGCAAAGCTTGTGCAGTCATGTGGTGCTGTCGTGGCGACGGCGAGTCGTGAGAGCAGGTATCGGGCACAGCGAGGACAGCAGCATGCGCTGTTGCCTGCTTGGCGGTTGCTGGTGTCGACGGAATGGGAGGCTGTGTGCCCATTGTGGGCGTGTGCTATCCGGGGATGTGGGCATGCACGTCGCACGTGGGTCCGGCCCGGTGCACCCTACAAACCACGTGGGCTAGGTGGAAGTCACCAAGTGTTTAGGTTTCGGAGCAGGGGTCTGGGTCATGGTCGGGGCCGGGGGTTTGGGAACGGCCGCTGGAGGCAGGGACGGGCGTGCCTCCCCCCTTGCATTACTTTCCGGGTACGACCCATTTGCATCTGCCGCGCCTCCGCGCAACACACCGGCTTGTGCTCTTGCGAGGGGGCGCCGGCGAACTTGTCCGACCTGAAGCGAAGAAGGCAGCGTACGGCAGCATCATACAGCGGTAATATGATTACAGTATTGTATATTGCCAAGCTAATGACAAAAGCCGCAGCGGTCTTACAGTGTTGTATGTGCCGATGCACGTGTACTCGCAGGGAGCTGCAAGAAGCTCAAGCGCGTGTCGGCGAGGAGTCCTGGGTGCCCTCCACCCGCATGTGGGGGCTGGCGCAGCAGCAGCTGGCGGCGGCGCAGGAGGCGGCGGCGGCGCGGGCGCGTGAGGCGGAGGCGGCGGCGCGGGAGAGGGACGAGGCGCAGAGGCAGGCGGCGGCGCGGGAGGCGGTGGTGGCGGTGAGGGGGCAGGGCGGGGAGGGGGAGGGAGGGGCAAGGGTATATTGAGGGGTGGGAGGTGCGGACGGCGGTGGTGGCGTGGGAGTGGGCCAGGTGGGAAAGGAGGATGGGGTGGCGGGGAGCACCCTGGACGAGGGGTGAGGCAGGGTGCCCTGGCATAAGGCTCAGCACTCGATGCTGGATAGCAGCTGTGCCTCATGGCCTCGGTGAGCTGTGTTCTGGTGCCCACTGGTCGACCGTACGTTCTAGCCCCCGACCACCCGCGTAGTCATCCCTCACCCCCTGAATCCACCAGCTGTGTTGACTCCCCTCGCTTCTGCCACCCCCAATTCAAGGCCGCCACCCACTCCAAGCCGGCCGCCCTGGAACGCATCGCAAACCCCGTCATTTTCATCTTACAGTCCTCGCCTTGCCCCGCTCACACTTTTTACAAACATGTTGTTATCTTTCTCTCTCCCCCAGTCCGAGGCCGCCACCCGCTCCAAGCTGGCTGCCCTGGAGCGCACCTTCAGGGAGCTGCAGTTCGTTAAGGCGGAGGCGGACAGGTGGGGCGGGGTGTGTGGGAGGCAGTGAGGGTGTTATAGGGCAACGTGCAGGGTTAGGATGGCGTATGGGCCATGAGGGAGCTGCAGTTCGCCAAGGCGGAGGCAGACAGGTGGGGATGAGGGTGCGGATGCAAGTGTACGTAGTGCATGTGGACGCACGTGTATTGAGGGTGCCTCCCGTGCATGCTAGCACAAGAGGGGGGGGGGAAAGAAAGCAGTAACGCGAATAGGTGGTGGGGGTGGGGGTGCTGCAGTCGCCAAGGCGGAGGCGGACAGGTGGGGATGGGGTACCCAAGCCTGGGTTGGGGGTGTAACACACCGGTGTCGTGTGACCTTAGTCGCAACACGCCATGCACGCTGTGCGCAGGATAGTTGCGCCACGCACAGTTTGGGATAGGGGGCTCCCTTGCTCAGTGCCGGGCCGCTTCTCTGGCTGGCACCTTCCCTGTCCTCTTGTCGTACTCAGAACGCGTACGCAGCTGAGGCTGCCCTGCAGCGCGAGCGCGAGCGCGAGCGGATACATAGTCCATACTCCATATTGCGTACAAAGTACCAACGCCATGCACAACACAACCTTCTCCCCAGTTCTTCCCCCTCCCTTCATGCCAGGACGCGGGCCGGGGCCGAGGCTGCCCTGCAGCGCGAGCGCTCTCCTCCCCACCATCCTGTCCAGTACGATGAGAAGCACTCCACACATAGTTTCGACTCTATGACCCTGCCCTACTCAGGACGCGCGCCGAGGCTGAGGCGGCCCTGCAGCGGGAGCGCGCGCGGGCTGGCGGCGCCAAGACGGTGGCAGAGCTGCAGGCGCTGGTGGCGGGGTTGCAGGGGCAGCTGGCGGCGGCGCAGGCGCGGGCCAAGCTGGATAAGGTGTGTGGTAACAGGGGGTGTGTATTAAGGAAGCAGGGTGTGGGGTGGCGGGGCTGCAGGGGCAGCTGGTGGGGCTGCAGGGGCAGCTGGTGGGGCTGCAGGGGCAGCTGGCGGCGGCGCAGGCGCGTGCAAAGCTGGACAAGGTGTGTCATTGCGGGGCATACTAGGGCTGGCAGGGATGAAGAAGGTACTATGGGGCTTGTGCGGTCTAGAGGCGTAAGGCCAGGCCGCCGGTGCGACAACTTAGTCTCCAAGCCGACGCGTCTGGACGGGCACTTCTCAGCTAATGCTCGCGCAGCCTGTATCATTCCGTTGCGTATCTTTCGCCTCGCTTCAGCTGAGTGTACCACTGGAACTCCAGGTGACGGCCGAGCGATTGGAGGCCAACGCGCGCGAAGTGTCCTTGTTCCTCTGGCGCACACACACCCTAACACATATATACCTTCACCCACACTGCCGTCGCCCCTAAGGTGACGGCCGAGCGCCTGGAGGCCAACGCGCGCGAGGTGTCCTTGTTCCTCTGGCGCACACACACCCTAACACATATATACCTTCACCCACACTGCCGTCGCCCCTAAGGTGACGGCCGAGCGCCTGGAGGCCAACGCGCGCGAGGTGTCCGATGCTGCCGGGGAGGTGGCTGGTCTGCGGCTGCGCGTGGCTGCGCTGGAGGACGCGCTGGGCGCCAGGGAGGGCGAGGCGGAGGCGGCGAGGAGGAGGGAGGTGGCGCTGGCGGAGACCGTGGGAGACCTGCGGGTAAGCAGGGGTAGGGGCTACGCATGGGAACCGTGTAAGGCGGGAAGGGGAGGGGGTGTCCACAAATTGATGGGTTTGATTGCTCACCGGTACTTGCGGAGAGCGGAGGCACCTAGGGTAGTGCGTCAGGACAGAGGGAGGTGGCGCTGGCGGAGACCTCCGGGTGAGGAGGGGCAGGAGAGGGCGCCGGGGATGGCCGCAAGTGAATGGGTGGTGTGGATATGGGTGCTGGAGGGGACCTGGGTCTGGTGGGGTAGGGCGTGAGGAGGGAGGGAGAGGAGAAGTGGGGGCGATCGAGGGGCGAGAGGGGAAAGCGTGGCGTTGGGCGTGGGACATGCGGCTGAGTGTCCCGGCCTGTCGGGCGACGGTATCTGCTGGTTACTCACCATACACGGTTTCGTGCCTTTCTGTCCCGTCGAGGCTTTCGTGGGCATGCAAGGAATACTAATGCACTCATTACACTGTTTGCACGTCCGCATTTCCTCCCTCCAGGCCTTTGTGGACGTGCTCACCTCCTACTGCTCCGACCCGCGCGAGCTGGCCGAGGTGCGCGCCAGCGAGGCAGCGCTACGTGCCCAGGTGGAGCAGCTCAAGAGGGCGCTGCAGGAGGCGGGGGCGGCAGCGGGGGGAGATGGGGCGGGGGCGGGGGCAGGTGGAGGGTGCCTGGTGGCGGGGCTGGCGCAGCTTGGGGCGGCGGAGCGCGGGGCGAAGCAGCAGCTGGAGCTATTGGCGGTGGAGCGGGACGAGGCCAGGCAGCAGGCGAGTATTTATCACTGTAATATGTGTTACACACGTATGGGTTTTGTTAGGGGTATATGTTGAGCAGCTGGAGCTGCTGGCGGTGGAGCGGGACGAGGCGCGGCAGCAGGTGGGACAGACCTGGGTTGTGCAGACACAGTCCTGATTATGCATACGAGGGTGCTTCCATGTACCTGTTCGCAGGGTTCATAGCCCTTTCGCACAGCATATGGGCCGTAGCTTGGCTTCCTTGCACGCTTGCCCTTCCTCCCTCATGGCCTCAGACGACGCCCCACCTGGTGGCCGTGGCCCCGCCTCAGGCGCCGAGGAGCCGTCACATACCTGGGTGTACGGCTGTGTGCACCGTGGCCTGTGTGTCCCAACCCCTTGCCTCATGGTTCGTGGCCCACATCCTAAACCCCCAGGTTGCCTCGGCGCAGCGGCAGGCGGCGGAGGCTGCTGCGCAGCTGGCCGCCAGCCGGTCCGAGTGCGAGCTGTACAAGCAGGAGATAGAGGTGCGCGCAGCAACTGAGTGCAGTACTACATTCAAGGCACGGTCATCTATATCCGATGGGGCCAATGGGGATGGTTGTGACTGTAACCGCCAAGGCGGGTCCATGGCGAGGTCTAGGCAAGGATGAGGGAAGGGGCCCACAAGGCTAACACGGGCAGGGCTTTGCGGCATAAGGCGAGGGGCGGGGCAGGGCCCGTTGAACGGAGGGTACAGTTTTGCCGGGAGGGCGGTGGCTAGGGTCAGCATGGACACGTCGAATGCGCGCGGGCACACGGGGTCGTATCAGGTTTGGCGTCACACGGTAGCGACATATCCCCCGCCCGTGCCCCACGCTCAGGAAATGGCCAAGGCGTTCGAGGACCTGCAGTCAACTGCTTTGCTCTGGGGCTGCAGACACCTCTCCCCAAGCGCGATAGGCACAATTTTCCACCCGTACCCGTGCCCCACCACAGGAAATGGCCAAGGCATTTGAGGACCTGCAGGCCCAGAACACGCGGCTGGTGGCGCACCTGGCGGAGAAGGACGAGGCCAGCAACGCGCTGGTGGCGGAGCGGCTTAAGGTGGGCGGACAAACGATAAAAACTCGTGCTGGGTTTGCGGCGGGGCCCCGCGTCCGCCAGCTTCGACTATCGTGACGTGCTGCGTTTGCGAAAAGGCTCCAAGCGGGATTGCCCCTCGTTCTCTACCCCACCTTGCAGCTGTCGCAGCAGCTGCCAGTGCTGCAGGAAGCTGCCGACACGGCCCGCGGCGAGGCGGAGCGGCTGGGGCGGGAGCTGGCGGAAGCTGCCAGTGTGCGGGAGGCGTTGGAGCGGGATGTGGGGCGGGTGGCGGCAGAGCTGGCACAGGTGGGGATGAGGCAGGTGTATCAGCGAGGGGGAGGTGGTGGGTGTGTATTAAGGGGCGGGGGCATGCGTCCGTGCAGTATGCCTCAGTATGGAAAGCACACCGGTATCACATGTAAGGTCGCATGTGTGCAGCGGATGCGGTGCGGGATGTACGCAAGTGAGCCTTATACGATACAAGACATGCAGGAGTAGCAAGCGGAAAGTTGCGAGACATTACAGGCCCAGGAGCAGCTTCGCGCCGCTGTGACCTGCTGGACGCGTCTTGCATGCCAATCGGAGGACTGCATGCCTTTAAGACGCAGACAGCTGAATACTCTACATACCTTGTGTGCACAAAATGACATTGCAGGCCAAGGAGCAGCTCCGTGCCGCCGTGTCTCGGCTGGACGCTGCGGGTCTGGAGCTGCGGCGACGGGACGAGGCGGCGGCGGCGGCGGCGCTGCAGCTGGAGGCGGCGGGCAAGCAGCTGGAGGCCAAGCGGGCGGCGCTGGAGGTGGGTGTGGGTTAGCGGGTAAATACGCATGCATGTGGGGGTAGAGGGTTAGCGCTGCGCGCTGCAGCTGGAGGCGGCGGGCAAGCAGCTGGAGGCCAAGCGGGCGGCGCTGGAGGTGGGTGTGGGTTAGCGGGTAAATACGCATGCATGTGGGGGTAGAGGGTTAGCGCTGCGCGCTGCAGCTGGAGGCGGCGGGCAAGCAGCTGGAGGCCAAGCGGGCGGCGCTGGAGGTGGGTGTGGGTTAGCGGGACAATACACATGGGCGTGGGGGTAGAGAGGTAGGGGCGCTGCAGCTGGAGGCGGCGGGTAAGTAGTGCTGCAACCTGGGAAGCCGGGGGCTGTCCGGGATGGAGAGGGGAGGCCCTTCGGGAGGCCCTTTGGGAGGGATTGAAAGGGTAGGGGTGGTGGTCCCCAAGATTTGAGGCAGCGAAACACGCAGGGCAGGGCTTGGGGCCGTGCTTTGGACCGACGTGTTCTCGTCGATTCAACGTGTCTTTTGATGTGGTCGCCTCCTGAGCATTACCTTGCCAAACCGTGCCAAAGCATGCCACAAATCGCAGCCTGGGGGAGGTGGGCTAATACCAGGTCAAGGTCGATACCGGTACAGTTGCATAATCGTGCGTGCAGCGATTCACAATCCAGGAGGGAATCGGTCAACACCCTTGCCGTTCCCGGTACACTCCCGCAGGAGGCGGACCAGAAGCAGGTCACGATTTGATACCGGCAGACTGACGCCGTTATGTGCAAGTGAACACCATGAGGGATAGCGTAGTTGTCTGACAGGAACCCCGGTCCCTTGGCCTGCCCCCTCCCCCCGCAGGAGGCGGACCAGAAGCAGGTCAAGGAAAAGATGAAGCGGCAGCGGGTGGAGGAGGAGGTCAAGGTGGGTGGTGCCGTGTGTGTAGTAGGTTGTGGTGTGGGCAGGCTGTGTAGGGGTATCGCCACGCCAGGGTGAGGGCTGATGTGGAGGTCAGGGTGGGGGCATGCTGACTGTGCACGCGTCATGGTGAATTGCCGCGGTGGCCGTGGGGCTGGCCGTGGCCGTGGTGGCCGCGCTGGAGGCCCGTGCGTGCAGGGCGGTGGTGCCACGGGCCTCCAGCGCGGCCACCACGGCCACGGCCACGGCCACCTCGGCTGCTATTGGTGGTGGCCAGTTAGGCAACAGAAAAAGGCGGCGGTCCTGCTGGAGCTCTGATGGGTTGCGGGCGGACACACCGTCTGTTTGTTTGCACCGTGTACTTGTCCACACCGTTTACATGTTGCTCGCTTCCCCCCAGGCGCTCCAAGGCAAGGTGGAGAAGCTGAAGAAAGCCCAGCCGTCGGCGGGGGCGGCCAGGGAGCTGCAGGTGGGTGTGGGTCATGGGGGTTCGGCGGTAGGACGACAGACGAAGCCTGCAGATCGACGAGGGGAGGTCATGGGGGTCATGGGTCAGGGGGCTTGCGGGGGCTGGATGGCCGGAGGTTGACAGGGGGCAGGTGGCGTGGGGCAGGCTGCATACAAGGGTGCACCCAAAGGGGGCGGGGGCGGCCAGGGAGCTGCAGGCGGAAAAAGTGTGGAGGGAGGGGCAGAGCGGTGGAGGGATGGTGGATGGAGGGAGGGTGCCACACGTTGTTACGCACACACCCCGCGTCCACGCCCCGGCCGTGCACTGCAGGAGGAGGTGCACGCCATGCGCCGGCTGCTTAACCGCACCTCGCGCTGCGGGCATCAACCCGGCTAACACACGCACGCTAATACACACACACTCCGTGCCCATTCCCGGGCCGTGCACCGCAGGAGGAGGTCCAGGCCATGCGCCGCATGCTCAACTGCAACGTCTGCCACGAGCGGCAGAAGAACCGCATCATCACTAAGTGCTGCCACGTGTTCTGCGACGTGTGCATCGACCGCACGCTCACGGCGCGCAACAGGAAGTGCCCGGGCTGCGGCATCGTGTTTGCGAAGGTGAGCAATTTACTGTGGTCCTCGGATTGGTTGAAAGGAGGAGGGTGAAAGGGCTGGGAGGGCGGCGGGTTTGTTATAGCAGAAATGGTGGAGGGGAGTGGAATGGAAGGGGGCCTTTAGGCATAACCTGTGCAGGGGTAGGGCAGATGGTGTGAGCAGTGGGAGGAGCTTTTACACGTTGGTGCGGGGAGGTGATCAGCATGGAGAGGGGGTGCGGCATGACAGACTCGGAGAGCATGAGAGCATGTGACGCACTGTCTGCAATGACGGTATGACGCCAAACGTGTGTTTGACCACGCGTGTGCCTCTCCTCCTTGCAGGGCGACGTTAAATCGTTCTTCTTCACGTAGCACCAGGCCACGGTGCCACGTGCCACCTGCTCCCACGCGTCATCACCGGCCGCCGCCCACGCCTGTCACGTGGCGAGCGGCGGCAGGTCACATGGACCTTGGCAGGCGCCGTACACCTTGGCGGCCGGAGCACGCCGAGTGAGACTTGCTGACGGGGCGTACGGCGGTACGGGAGGTGGCTGCCCTAGGCTTGGGGTGCTGCTTGCTTGCTTGCTTGCACCGTTCATAGTAGATCAGGTGCTGGGGGGCAGGTGCATAAGCGCATGCGGCAGGTCACGGTGTCCAGTCTCGAGGCCGCTGTTGGCCGTTGTAGTAGTGTATCAGTAGTAGCGGGTGTGCACACGGTTGGCACTGCAAGGCGGCCGGGGCGCCACCTTTCCGCCGTGTGTGTTTCGGTTCCAGTAGGGCACGAAGTGACATGTGGCTCCTGCCCAGTTGACAGGATATTGCTTCTGCGCAGTTGGCAGGACGTGCGCTAAGGGCGACACGTGCCGACCTACCCGTGCGTGATGGCGTGGTAAAAGAAGTGCGTTTGTAGTTGCAAAGTGCTTTTCGGTTGGATCCTAACCTAGGCGCTGTAGTGTGTCGACGCCGTTGGGTACCGTACTCAGAGGCGGCGGGAGCGGGAGCGCGGGGTTGTATGGCGGCCCCTAGGGTTGGTGGCCCCTGGGCTTGTTTTGCGGTCCCTAGGGTTGCCCGCCGAGGGGAGTCTTCATTGGTGTGCTATGCAGCGTGCATTATGCAGTGCCCTGCGCGGTGCGCTCAGGCGTGCCGAAGGGCAGGTTGCCGGGCAGGCGGTATGCCGACATGTGGAGATGCCGACATGGACTTCAGGACCGTACGGTCTGGCTGCGGCAGCGGCACGCAAGGGAGCTCCTCTGGCGACACGGTGTAAGGTTGCCGCCCCGGGGAAGACAGTAAGGACAGCATTCTTATATGTAAGGTGTATTTCCTTGCATGTGGTTGTCCTGAAGCTGAAGCTGAGCGAGGTTGTGGATCGGATCGGCTGTCAACTGCTGCTGGCTGTCACAGGTCAGGGCATGCACAGGACAGCACGACAACGGTAGCATAATTCTAGGCGTGCTTGTGCATTCTTCGTATAGCACATTATGTGTCGGCTGGCCACTCCGTCTGCTTCTGTCAAACTGTAAGACCGGTTTGCCCACGCCACGACCAGTTAACGCCACGGCCACGACCAGTTGCCAAAGCGCGACAGCGGCTATAGCTTACGCCAGTCCTCGGCAACATTTCACTGGAAGCTGAAGGACCTTGTGAGTTTTGGCGGCAAAAGTAACGGCCATTCCGTGGAAGCACTTTGCTGCACCGCGATGGCGTTCGACCCATACCCTACTCTCTTATCCATGTTAATAATACGCTCTGTATGTGCTGCTATCGGGCGCGAAGTCGGCCATGTCCAGCTGAGGATCGTTGTCTGTGGCTGTGCCCTTCCTCGGTCCTTCATACCCCCAGGCTCCCGACAACCAAACCAGCTCATCACCCCTAGCGAACCAAACCCCATGTGCACATTCAAGACCATCTATACTAAGCAGCATACTGAGGGGAGCCGGGCGCGACCATGCAAAGCACCAGCCGGCAAGCCCACCTAGAGGGCCCAACCCTGCCCGCGGAGCTGCGCCTGCACATCCTGTCCCTGCTGCAGCCCAACGACCTGGCCCTGGGCGGCAGGCTGAGCTGCAAGGACGTTGCGCAGCATTATACTAAACCCAAGTTCTGTACAGTGCACCTAAGCCAGCCGCTGCCGGACCATGTCATATCCGCTGGACTGTTGGACAGCGCACAGGCGGCCCTGCGGCAGCTCACCTTTCAGCAGAAGCTGCAGCTCCCCGCCAACGCTGCTGCCTCCAGCTGCGAAGCCAACGTGGAGTTTGCGCTGCAGCTGCTGCAGCCGCATGTGTTCCCGGAGCTGCTGCGCTCAGACCGTGGCTACGCGTGGGCGTTCAAGCGCTCTAAGTCTAAGCTGTACGGTGGGACCCTTCCACCTATCGCAGACGTGGGGTCCGCGGCCGTGGCGTCTGGCCTGGCCCACCTGCTGCCCTCCCTGGCCCAGCGCTGCCCGGCGCTGCTGGACCCGGGGCGCACCCTGGAGGCGGCGGCGCGGCACTGCGACCTGGCGGGGCTGCAGGCGGCGTGGGGGCTGGTGGGACAGTGGCTGCTGAGCAGCATTGGAAAGAAGAAGCTGCATGTGGACAGTGAGGACGATGATGATTCCGAGGACAAGATGATAGCAGAGCAACAACAGGCGTTGCAGCGCATTATGGCTGAGGCAGCCGCGTCCCCCACTCCCGACGCCATTTCCAAGATGGCCTGGGTGCTGGACACTTGCAGCGCCCACGCGCGGTGGTCGTTGCTGTGTGGAGCACAGCGGCCGCTTCAGGCGACCTGGCGCGGCTGCAGTGGCTGCGTGAGCACGGCTGCTCGTGGCAGTCCGGCTTCGCACTGCAGTCGGCACTCCTTGGCGCGAGCATGGATTGCCTCCTAGGAATGGAGCAGCAGGGGCACCTCCCGCCTGCAGGCGATGAGGCGTGGCGCTGGGTGGGGCTGGACTGCTCCGCAGCTGCCTCTCCGCTGGACAGTACGACCAAGCTGGAGTGGCTGGCGGCCAGAGGGTGGGACCATGCGGTCGATCCCTACCACGCAATGCAATTCGCAGCGGGGGCGGGGAACATGGAGGCGCTGCAGCTGCTGCTGGAGCAATGGCGGGAGCGCCAGGCGGCCGCGGCGCGCGTGAACAATCCCCTGGACGGCAGGCTCCTGGCGCTGTGGCTGTGATCGGGGGGCACGTGGCCATAGCGGCATGGCTGCTGCAGGCGGGCTGCCCCCTGCGTGACCCGGAGCTGCTGCTGAAGGCCATCAAGCGAGGAGACCTTCCCATGGTGCGGTGGCTCCTGGAGGCTAACTGCCCGCGCGGGCGGCTCACGCTCGCGGATCTGCTGCAGCACTGGCCCAGCCGTACGGCAGCGGACAGCGGGCGGCTGGTGGAGGCGGTACGGCTGCTGGCGGAGGCGGGCGCGCCCGCGTACGGCAGCTGGAACCCTTACGAGGCGGCGGCGAGGGCCGGCCAGCCGTGGGGCGTGTGGCGTGCGCTCCGGGGGTACTGCCGGTACTGCAAGGCCGCGAAGGCGGACTGCCGTACTCCGCCGTGGTCTACGCAGCTCGCGCGGGATGTACGGCAACGGTGGAGGGGCTGGTGGGGGAGGACATGCACCAGGAGCTGGTGGACCTATGGGGCGAGGTTGTGTGGTACAGCACTGCGGCCAGGATGGGGGACCGGGGCATGCTGGAGTGTCTTAAGCGGCTGGGGCTGGCGCTGAGGCAGGGCGTGGTGAGGGAGGCGGTCTTGGGGGGCGCGCCGCTGCCCGCGCTGCGGTGGCTGGTGGAGCAGGGGGCGCCGGTTGGTGAGGAAGAGGTGCAGTCGACCCTGGAGGGTTTGGATGAGATGCACCAAGGGACGGAGGAGGAGCGGCGGGAGGTGGAGGCGTGGCTGCGGGGGCTGCTGGGAGCGGGCGATGGAGGAGTGCCTTAGGGTTGGGGGGGCAGAGAGGAGTGCGAGGGGCCGTGGGGACAGCGCAAGGGCGCTACGGCAGGGTGTGGAGGCGTGGCTGCGGGGGAGGTGCGGGCAGGTGGTCGGTACGTGTGGTTGTGGGAGCGTAAGACAGCAGGCTACTAGCAATTCTTGAGGGCGAAGATGGAGGGAAGGGCGTGCGGGGAGGTAGAGGGGTGGCTCCATTTGTGCGTGCTGTTTCTTACCTCCAAATGCCTTGCTTATGATACACGGTCCGCTGGTAACACGGGAGCAGCACGGGAGATCCCTTGGTCAGTGGAGCTGTGCGATAGTGGCATGCGAAAATGCGGCGCTGGGCAATCAAACATGCTTCACGGCAGGGGCTGGGAGACAAGGAGAGGATGGCATGGGCGGGCAGTTAGGTGAGCGTCTTGTGGCTGTTGGCTTCTTGGCTATGTTGGTATTGCAGGCGCTGCTGCACAGCGCACGGGTAGCCTGTCCTACACCAGCCGCCCAAGGACAGCCTTGTTGTGCACCACCAAGTCTCCACACGCATCAACCGGGCCAAACGCGGCATAGGGTCGCTGCACCACTGCACCACCCCGACAGGTGGGAGGTCGAAAGCACTTCGAAGGCCTATGCTGGCTTACCGGTACATCAAGGAGACTCTGTGTGTTATGGTAAAGCCGAGCCGCAGCCTACGCCTACAGCTCCCCTGAGGTGTGTCCCTGGCGCTTTAGTGCTCCATGTTGCTGCCACCCAGCTCCTGCGGTGCCCCATGGTGCTCCACAGCTCCAGCTCTCATGGTGCTTTGTCAGGTATCGTTACCGCAAGGGTCTTATGTTACCACGACAGGAAATGCCGTGTTGTTAATGTTGGGGCGAGGGCCCGCCCGTGTACCCGCATGCATGGGGCTCCGTGCTGGGTGCGGAACCAAATCATGGGTGCTGGAGCGAGAGCGGACCCATAGAAGGTGACTTGCGGACTGACGGGTCAATACAGGCGAAGCATACATCATCTACCTGTCGTATACTCTTGTAGCTTCCCCGTTGACCTGTCAACGACACGGATCTTACTTGACGCTCGCATGTGCTGGGCTTTGGACAGCTCAAGGCGCGCGCATCTTTCGCGAAGACCACCAGGGGACACATAGTTGGTGAGGAAAGTCTGTTTGCAATTCAAGAGAGTAGGAGCTTCTCGCACATGCTGGCAAGTTGGCAACTGAACGGGGAGAAGCAAGTTGCCCTGGTACGCACCTGCGCAAGCAATCCTGTTTTTCTGGGAGCTGCCTTTCGGTCTAGGTTGCCCTTGTTTGGTCTGCCGTTACATCCCCACTCAGTGCACCTCGGCTGTCTTGCCCTGCACCCCACGCCCCCAAACCCCGTTGTCACCTTTGACCTAACGCGTTTCTCCTTGCGTGGCACCGCTTCAGGGCACTGTAGGAGGGCTGATCATGGAGGGCAACGGCCGAGGAGCTGCAGGGGATAGCACCTGCCTACCGGCCGAGCTGCGCCTCCACATCCTGTCTCTGCTGCCGCCCAACGAGCTGGCCCTGGGCGGGAGGCTGAGCAGCAAGGACGCTGCGCAGCGTTTCACTGAACCCACATGCCGTACAGCAGATCTGCGCCAGCCTCTACCCAAGTACGCAAGTTCCGTTGGATGGGACAGCGCACAGGCGGTCCTGCGGCAGTTGACCTTTCGGCAAAAGCTGCACGTGCCCGCCACCGCCGCTGCCTCGGGCTGCGGGGCAAACGTGGAGATTGCGCTGCAGCTGCTGCAGCCGCACGTGTTCCCGGAGGTGTTGGGCACAGACAGCAGTTACACGTGGGCGTACGACGGTTCTCCGTGTATGGATGTAGGTGCGACCGTTCCGCCTACGCCAGACCTTGGGTCCGCGGCCACCTATGGCAGATGTGGGGTCAGCGGCCGTGGCGTCTGGCCTGGCCCACCTGCTGCCCTCCCTGGCGCAGCGCTGCCCCGGGCTGCTGGACCCGGGGCGCACCCTGGAGGCGGCGGCGCGGCACTGCGACCTGGCGGGGCTGCAGGCGGCGTGGGAGGCGCTGGGGCAGCGGCTGCTGAGCAGCATCAGGGAGAAGGAGCTTGCTGTGCGCGCAGAACAAACGGGAAATGATACGAAGGACGTAGCAGTAGTAGAGTCCGACCGGGTATGGCAGCGCATGATGGCAGAGGTAGCTGGCTCCTCAACGCCCGACGGCCTTGCCAAAATGGCATGGGTGCTGGACAGGAGCAACAAACACTCGCGCGCTGGCTCGTCCGTCATAAATGCTCAGGTGTGGGGCTCGGCGGCGGCCTCGGGCGACCTCCCCCGGCTGCAGTGGTTGAGGTGCTACCGCTTCAATTGGCAGTCCTCGGGTGCCCTGGAAGCAGCGCTACAGCACGCTAGCCTGGACTTCATTCAGGAGCTGGAGCAGCAGGGTCACCTGCCCCTTGCTAGCTACGGCAGTGCATGGGGCGCCCGTGGGTTCGACCGCATAGTAGCCGGGAGCCCCCGGGACAGCGCTGCCAAGCTGCGGTTAGTGGAGGACAGGGGAAGCTCCATAGGCTTTCCGGAGGCGGTGGATGCGGCGGCGGAGGCAGGCAACCTGGAGGCGCTGCAGCTGTTGCTGGAGAGGCGCCGGCAGCTGCAGCTGCCAGCTCAGGAGGACTTTCAATTGGAGCTAGTGGAGGCGGCGGTAAATGGTGGACACGTGTCCACAGCGGCATGGCTGGTACAAGCGGGGTGGCCGCTGACGCCCGGGAGCTTGGCCGCAGCGGTCTGGCGGGGTGACCTGCCCATGGTGCGGTGGCTGCTGGAGGCCGGCTGCCCGCGCGGGGAGCTGAGTATCTCGAATGTTGTAGACAACTGGCCGTGCCGTACGGTGGTTGACAGTCGGTGGTTGGTGGAGGTACTGCGACTGTTGGTGGCGGAGGGGTGGCCGTCGCACGAGGGGGAGAGTCCACAGCCGTTGGAAGCGGCGGTGATGGGAGAGCAGACGTGGCCCGTGTGGTGTGTATTACGGGAGCTGCTGCCGTCGTGCGCAACCCGAGAGGCCCTGACCGAGTTCACCGTTAAGCATGCTGCTCTAACGGGCTGTGAGGCGACGCTGGAGGGGCTTGTGGGAGAGGGCTTCCGATGTGCGTCCATCGAGTGGTACGCGGGCGCAGCTGGTGCAGGGAACAGGGGCACGCTGGAGTGCATGCGGAGGCTCGGGGTGCCGCTTGGGGAGGGGGTGCTGCAGGAAGCGGTCCGAAAGGTTGCACCCTTGGCCGCCCTGCGTTGGCTGACGGAGCAGGGGCTGCCTGTGGGGCAGGGAGAGGTGGACAGGGCCCTGGAGGAAGTGCCTGGTAGTTACCCACGCAAGCAGGAGCGGCGGGAGGTCAGGGCGTGGCTCTGTGGGCTGCGGGGAGGGGCTGGCGGAGGCGTGTCGTAAGCATGATGAAGGTGGCGGTGGCGAGAGCGCTACCGGCATGGGGTGGAGGCGTGGCTCTGAGGGATGCATAGAGGGCCTGCAGGCGGGCGCTGAGGTGGTCGGTGGGCGCGGGCGTTGTGTGGTGTGGCGGCCACGGAGACGGCGTTTACTCGCAGCGTTGGAAGGGGCCGCGGGGCAGTTGGTAGGTGTGCGCGTGTGCGAGTGCTGGCTTTGCAGCTGCATTTCAGGCTGAAGCTGCTCCCTCTGCATCCGTGCCCATGTGACTCAACCTGCGTGGTCGCACAGTAAATGAATGTAGGGACTGGTGGAAGCGTTACTATGGCGGGTTGGGGCAGGCTGGTTCAGGTACAGGCGATGGCATGACCCAGGGCGGGCGGAAGGAGCGGGGGCTCAACCCCTGGTTGACGAGGGGCATGCCTTCGTGGGCCCCCCGCGCAAATGCATTCCATGACGGGGCAACTTGCGGTAGGGGACTTACCTGCAGCGCGTTGTTGTGGTGTTCGTACCGTTCTGCTGTGTCCTCGCACCTGATCCGGGGCTGTACGGTGGGTACGGGAAGGGGGCGTGGACGCGTGGCGTTGACGGGTTCCCGCCGCCCGCCCACGACCATGCCCCGAGGACTGCACTCGCAACCAGGTGGTGCGACCTGCCGACTGGCACGTGTGTGCGAGAGAGTGTGGCAGTCTGTGCCGTGGCGCGGACTGCAGTGAGGCAATGTGCGTGTAGAGACTGCTAGTGCTCTGCCCCGTTCTGGCTACAGCTCTTCATTGGCTGGGCCTCGTTGTGCCTCCTCGTGTTGCGGACCTTTGAGGCGTTTCCATGGACCACCGCGCGCCTGTGCTTACTGCCACGTGCGACCTGCTTGTCCCCGCATGCTGGCAGTGTGCCTAGGAGTGACACGTGCCGCGGTGAGGCGCAGGCGGGCCCTGACTGGCTGGTGCAAAAGCAGCACGTAGCGTTGTAAGCCGCCTCTCGCTCGGGTGACGTGTGCATCTACTGCAATGCGTCAAGTTGCACGTTCCTTCCAGTGCAAGGACGCGCGGGCAAGGCCTCAATCTCAGCGGCCAGACGTGGGCTGCCATTGGCTGTGAACGGCTCTAGCGGCGGCCCTTGGGTCAGCTACCACTTCCGCCACGCCGCACATGGCGACTTGTTGCCTGCGTGTTGAGCAAGTCGGACAGTTTGTTGATTGATTGAAGCGGCAATTCGTCGGCGTACAGCAAATTGCACAAGACTGGTATACGGTGTCCAACGGCAACGAGGCTATGTGCACAGCCGTCTCGACCTGTAATGAAAGGTCATATACGCATATGAAGACACAAGCCTAGCGCAATTCATCCTCACTTGCAACTAGAGACGCGTAAACTCTTGACGTCACAAACTCAACGCATATCCACCGGCCTTTAAGGCTATTGTGCCATGAAAGTAACTACACTAGATGCTAGATGTATGCACACTCCGCGTCTAGGCACACTGCGACCGCGCGCTAGGGTCTCCAGCAGATCCCATTCCCCGGGCTTGGGGACAGCCCAGCATATCCACCTAAGTTTTTTAATGCTACGGCTACCACCGAGATCTACACCAGGCAGCGAAGGCGCCCAGGCTGGCGCTCCTACCAACCCGTCTCAGGCGGCCAGTGGGTCGGCGCCAACTGCATCGGGCGCCCCGGACGGGACCGCGACCGCAGCGACCAATGTACCTGCGGAACTGCCGCTTGCATTCCAAGCTCAGAATGCGGCCGCGGTGACGCCAGCGGCTACCTCGCCCAGCAGCTCGGCCCCCACAGCCAATGCTGCCGCAGCTGCCACCCCCGCCCCTCCCCCTCCCCCGTCACCAGCAGCAGCCGCGTCCCCTGCCCATGAAGCTACTGCTACGGCCGCAACAGCTGCTACAGCCGCGGCAGCTTCCTCCAGCTCCCGGCTGCCCCCGCTGGTGTCGCAGCTGCTGGCGTGGCTGGGGTCTGTGGGCGCGGCTCTGGGCAGCTTCCCGCTGTGGGTTCAGATGCAGCACCTGAGGCGGCTGAGGGAGGCGTGCGAGGAGGACCCTAAGGTACGGAAGGGGCATGTGAGGTGGGGGCGCCAGGGGGATGGGGTAGGTGTGGCAAGGGGGGAGAAAGCGGGGGGGAGGTTGGCGGTGGTTCGGAGCCTGAGGGAGGCGCGTGGGGGAGGACTAGGTTAGGGGAACCGGGCAATGTCATGTTGTGGCCTGGAGGTGGTGGGCGCCCGCCCGTGGCATGTCGGGGGGTTGGAGGACCCAGAATGTGGATGGGGGCATGTAGGGAGGCGAGCTGGGCCCCAAAATGCAAAGGGGGCATGGGGTAGGGGGAGAGGGGGACGGGGGTGGCGTACGTGGTTGGTCAGGGGCCCGAGGAGGTGGGCGGCGAGGAGGACCCAAATGTAGGGTTGGGGTTCGTGGGGAAATGCAGAATGACTTTAGCTGCAAGGGTGGAGGGGGCGTGGGAGGCGGGGGCGGACTGCGGACAATTGGCGAGAAGATTCGGGGGCCTGTGGCGGGCCGCAGGGTGCCAGGCATTGCCGGGCGTGCGGGTATGCAGCATCAGCGGTGAGGCAGGAGGTGCCGGGATGGGCATTAGCAGTAGAATGCGGCGAGGGGTGGTGGTGCTGCGGTTGTTGGCGTTGGGAGGTGCAGTGAGCGGTGCAGGAGCGTCGTAAGCACGGACGGATGCAGGGGCCAGGTAAAAGTCAGGGGTTTGCGATGCAGGGTTGGGCGGCGAGTGCTGGGGGTTTATGAGACTGGGTTCGAGGGTAAGGGCGGCTAAGGCCTGGGGCGGGGGAGCTCTGTGGGGAGCCGTGCCACGTGGCACGTGGCACATTCAGAACAGGCGCTGTGAGGAACTCGGAGGGCTCAAGAGCAGTACCTGCGCCTGGAGGTTGGCTATGCGTCATGGACTGTAAGGCTCGGCAGACAGGCAAGGGGTGCAGGGGGGTGCCGCAGAAGCATTCTCCCCTTCTTCAGGCCGGGGCGGGGTAGGGGGCATGCCTGACGCTTGTACGTTCTAACCCTCCTCCACCCCGCCCGCAATGGTGCTCCCTCTCAGGACGCCGACAAGCACGCCGCGTACCTGGCCCAGCTGGTCAAGACGGACCCCAAGGAGGTGCGGCACGTGTATTAGCGGGCGTGTGTATTAACGCACTTTTGGGTGTGCGGGCAGTGATTGGGACTTTAAAACTACCTGGCCCAGCGGGTCAAGGTGCAACGCGAGGAGGTGCAGCACGTGCGTTCACACACGCGTGCGTATTAAAGCTTCTGGGCGTGCGGGCTGTGCGTGGCCGGGGTAGGTACCACCTGACCTAGCTGGTCAAGAGGGCACCCCAGGGCGATGCATGCGTGGGGCGAAGTACTGACCTGCGTAACGTATGGATAGCTGTGCACACGTGCGCATATGGAGTGACCTTGCGCCCCCGTCCACCCTGTGTTGCCAGGTGATTGCCCGCGTGGAGTCCCGCCAGTTCGGCACCAACGCCGCCGTGGTGGCCGAGTACCTGCAGGCGCTGGTGGCGACAGGTGCGGCGTGTGTATTAGCTCGCTGTGTATTTGCAGTGTGCACCAGCTGCGCTTGGTGCGCGTCAGGGTAACTGCCATGGCGGCGGAGTAGGCGCTGGCGCAGGCGCTGGCGGTAACATGTGGGCAGAGAGCTGTGTGTCTTAGCTGTGGCATACAGGGTGTCGCACTGGTCCTTCGGGTAAATCGGGAGGGCCTGCATGCACAGGACAGCTGCCCACGAGGTGCGGTCGCACGGCTTACTTCGGCGGCACGCACTACATCGAAGACCGCTTGAACGTGGTCGGCGGTTGCCTTGCCCCTGTCGTGTTTCCGTTGCAGGCAAGGTGGCGGAGTACGCGCGGGTGGATGCAGCCGCCGCCGCTGCAGACCGCGAGGCCGTGGCCGCGGCCGCCAACGCGGCGGCGACGGCGGCGGCGGGCGGCGACGGCGCCCCGCGGAGCCTCAGCCAGCTGCTGAAGGAGGTCTCAGCGCAGCTGGAGGCGACGGGGGGTGCGGCGGCGACGGCGGGAGTGGCGGGCGTTGGCGGCGCCGCCGGCGGCGCCGCGGGTGTGGTTTCTGAGGCGGAGCTGCCGGGCGCCAGTGTACGGCGGCCGCTGCACGTGGTGGTGTCGGGGGTGTCGGGGGGCCTGCAGGTGGGTCGACTGCACGCGAAGTGCGTGTGGCTGTAGGTTTTAGGATTGCACTGCGGGTTGGGATGGGGCTAGCGTAACAGCAGTGGAGGTGTGGGTGGGAGGTGATTCAAGATTGTGTTTTCGGTAGTGTGGATATGCGCGGAAAGGGTGTAGAGCAGGCGGCTGGGCGGATTGGTGACGACCAGCAGGGGAGCGTGGCGTCAAGGTTGGGTAGATAGGTAAGCAGCTGGGGGGTTGGGTTGGGTAGGTAAGCAGCTGGGGGGTTAGGTTGGGTAGGTAAGAGGCTGGAGTCTGGCGGGGTATACCTGGGCAATGGGACGCCTGTGGCAAGGGCAGCAGGGCGTGGTGCATGGTGACGGGGGCTCCGCCAAACCTACCTGCCCTTGACCACCCCATGCGATACTTCCCGTGTGAGCCACACAGGTTGCGGCAGTCATGCGCTTTTCCTGTGTCACACCCTCCCAGCCACCTCCCAACCCCTCTCGACCCGCTCCTTGCTTGCCCCAGGCCAGCCTCCGGAGTGAACCACTGGCGGCTGCCTTCACCACTTGTTTCCCTTGCATTGCCACCCCTGGTTGTGCCAACCGCTTCTACCCCAATGCCCTCCCTGCCCCAGGCCGCTCTTCGTGGTGCCTCTGGTGGCTGCCCTTTTGGATCACCATCACGCACCATGCACACTCTGCAGCCCTGACTGTGCCGATCCCTTTTCTGCCACTCCCTGCCCCAGGCTGGCCCTCGTGCTGCCTCCAGCGGTTGGGCGTTCCGCCCCCTGCAGCTGCTGTGGTCGCTGGTCAAGTCGGCGGTGCTGCTGGTGGTGCTGTCCGCAGCCTTCCTGTCGGGCAGCCAGGTGCGCGCATGAGCGTGCTTAGCACGTGTGTTAGCATATGGGTTGCGTGTACTGTCATGCAGACAGGTGCATGCATGGGCGTGCTTAGGCCACGTGTCTTAGGCAGGTGTCTTAGCATATGGGTTGCGTGCACTGTCAGGCAGCCAAGTGTGTGCACAGCGTATCAGTGGATGTGCATGGGTATGATTGGCCATGCAGCTGGGTCTGTGGATAACTGTGGGTTAGCGTGCGGTGGGTGCATCATGGATGCCAAGGCTTGCTGGCATTGTGCAGAGGGAACATTCTATGTCACACATTCATAGCCATAAACACAACATGTACCCGCTACAGTGAAAGCACAAGCAAGGACGTGTGCCTGGCACACGCCAACATGGCAATTCCACGTGGTGCACCTGAGCAACGAGCACATCAGGCATGGCATATGCTCATTGAAGCATGAACCATATGGTACGCACTGTTCACGCATTTTGTTTGAACATGATGCCAAGATTGTGCAAGAGCACATTGCAACGCACGCACCTTCTAAGTAAGCGCATGTTAATCGTTCACTGTGCGCGCAAAGCACGTGTTTCACAGCGTATTACAGAAAGGATGCTATGCTTGGCATTGCGTTCATGCAGCGCACGTGACGCATGTATGAAAGCACAGCACAGAAAGCACAGCGGACGGCAGCATAGCATGCCCAACGGTTGGCATGCAAGCTGTGTGTGGAATGCGTTGCGGGAGTTGGGTCTGCAACACGGCAGGCAAAGCATGCATCACATTCGGCCTCATGCTTGTCTCGCATGTCAGTCATGGCCATGCGGCGTGCTTGGCACGCGCGTCACGCACTCCACATGGCCTGCATGGCGGGGCAGTCTCCCCATGCGCTGTGCATGGTGCATGACACGTGCTGCCGTGCTGTGCGTGCTGTGCATCCACTTTAAACTTTGAAACCACCAGTTTGTGCCAAGCACATTGACTCCGCGTACTATCAAAACAATTACCATCATGTAAGTCACGCGTTGGTTTTATTTTCCGCATCGATTTTATTTTGCGCCACCAGGCCATCCGCCGCGTCCAGGCCAGCGGCGGCTTCCTGGCCTCCGCCAACGCGGCGGCGGCGGCGGCCCCGTCTGGCGGCGGCTCCTCCGTCAGCGGCGTCGGCGGCGGCCCTGCGGTGGACCCCAAGGAGTACAAGAAGGACGAGCTGCCGGAGAAGGTGAGCAGGAGGAGGGTGGGCCAAACGGTGTACCATCCTCTGGGGCAGTAGTCAAACGACCTTGGAGAAAGGGGGCAAGCCACCTCCATCTCCTCCTGCATACCTTCTCCAGTAGCTCGTCCTGCTAGTACTCCTTGGGACTAGTACTCCTTGGGACTAGTACTCCTTGGGACCGACCCCAAGGACGTAGTGGGACGAGCTGCTGAACGAGGTCAGCAGGAGGAGGTGGAGGTGGGGTTGTACATACACGTTGAGGTTTGGTACAAGTACAGGGATGTCAGAGGTGGAGGAGTCCTGCCAGGGATGCAGATGCGACGAGCTTTTGAACGCAGAATGCAGAAGCGATGAAGGATGGCGAGGCAGGCACTATTGTGCGTAGGAGTTGTGCCGGGAGGTCCCAGTGGAGCTGGGTGGGTGCGGCTGTCGGGCCCAATGCCATTGATCGTACGTTCCAGAATTCAAAGTATGCCCCCTGCCCCATCGTTTCATGTCCCCCCCTGTCAGTCCATCAGTACCGTTTTGCCGCTGTCGCCACTGACGCATTGTGCGCTCCGTCACAGTGCCACGTGCGACGCTCCCCGTCAATTCGTTTCCTGTTGCCCCCTGCATACAGTCCCTCCGCACGTTCAAGGACGTCAAGGGGTGTGACGAGGCCAAGGAGGAGCTGAGGGAGGTGGGTGGGGCAGGGACAGCGCGTATGACGTGCTTGTTTAAGCGGTGCGGTAGCGGGAACAGCATGCGCATATGCTTGTGTGTTACAGCTGTGGCAGTGACGGTGGGCAGTGGCAGGGGGGGAAGGGCGGGTATACAAGTAGTTCTCCAGGTGGGGGTTTTGACGGAGCAGGGGGATACATGCTAGTGAGGCGAAATGGTAGGTGGATGGGAGCGGCGGGATGTGGTGCTTCGCCGTAGCTGCCCGTCAGTAGGTGTATGGTACTTCCCCTCATTGCTCCCCTCTTGCGTCGCGTGTATCAACCCCGCCCAGGTGGTAGAGTTCCTGAAGAACCCCACCAAGTTCACCAAGCTGGGCGCCAAGCTGCCCAAGGGAGTGCTGCTGTCGGGGCCCCCAGGCACCGGGAAGACGCTGCTGGCAAAGGCGGTGGCAGGTAAGCTGACGTGTACACTTCATAACGGTACACTTTGCAATAATCGATGTATTCGCTGGTACGTATACCCCAGGTGGCCCCACGTGGTTGCCTCTTCTGCTTATGTTTTCCCTCTGTGATTTGTCCCACGTGCCGATGTGTGAAGGGATATACGGTAATCAACATGGTTTTCCAAAATGAAAGCAGCGGGCAGCGCGGCAGCGACATATCACCAAAGGGCTTGGGAACGGCTGGGGTTGGGGAACGAAAAAGGGGCTGGGGAACGGGAAAGGGGTATAACTGCTGCTGCTGAGGGCCCTAAGCGTTGCGCGCCGTTGGTCGCGCACGAGCCGGTGTGCTGCTGCTGCTGCGATTGCCACGTGTGCTTGCTGCTGCGGGCGAGGCGGGCGTGCCGTCGACGTGGGTTCGAGAGCTGCTGCCGAGGGGCCTGAAATTGTAAGCTGTGCTTGCAACTGACGGCGCGTGCTCACGCTGTTGTGTGGTACCTGTGCTTGCAGGCGAGGCGGGGGTGCCGTTCTTCTACCGCGCTGGGTCCGAGTTCGAGGAGCTGTATGTGGGCGTGGGCAGCAGGAGGTGCGTCAGGGTGAAGGGGGCGGGG